>Ga0209290_1000189_pt1 | contig 56897 bp, 53 predicted proteins | sample EN1Hudsemesocosm_2_FD_184632 | JGI IMG/M metagenome (GOLD analysis project Ga0209290, IMG submission 184632) | Methane-oxidizing microbial communities from mesocosms in the Hudson Canyon - EN10B Hudson Canyon (SPAdes) (version 2) | ecosystem: Environmental > Aquatic > Marine > Cold seeps... | reverse complement strand
TTGACAGCGCCTTAGAAATCATTAGAATGCGGTTCTCAAATCGAGTTGGGTGGTTAGCTCAGCTGGGAGAGCATCGCCCTTACAAGGCGAGGGTCACAGGTTCGATCCCTGTACCACCCACCAATCTCTTGACAAGATTGGTTGAGATGAAGTTAGTGTAAAGTTGTTGTTTCTTTTGTTAGTAGTTGTTTTATTAGTAAAGAGCATGTTGCGGACCGGTAGTTCAGCTGGTTAGAATACCGGCCTGTCACGCCGGGGGTCGCGGGTTCGAGTCCCGTCCGGTCCGCCAATTACGCTAAAATACAATTCGAATTGAGTGTCTCTGGAAAGTAGAGATGGATCTACCCCAGATGGGTGGTTAGCTCAGCTGGGAGAGCATCGCCCTTACAAGGCGAGGGTCACAGGTTCGATCCCTGTACCACCCACCAATTAATCTATTAGGTTTAACGTATAGGTTATTTGGGATAGAAAGTTTAAATATTGCGGACCGGTAGTTCAGCTGGTTAGAATACCGGCCTGTCACGCCGGGGGTCGCGGGTTCGAGTCCCGTCCGGTCCGCCATTTAAACTCCTTCATAGTTAGTCAAAACTCTTATCATTAAAAATCTAATGAAATCAAAAGAATGCTTTTTTAGATTTAAAGTCGTTATTTGAGTCATAAAATCAAAACCATCTTATTAATATTTCATTTCTTATTTTAATCTTATCTTCATAATTGTGGCATATATTCTATTGGCTTAAATAATTAATGCCACAGAGGAAATGAGTCATGGGTGAATATGAAGATGAAATTATAGATCTTAACTGGCTCGAAAGTGAGTGCGAAGATGATCTAGAGCAAGAGAGTGATGCTGAGGAAGTGTAGTTCCTCAGTTTGCTAAAATTTGAAGATAAATAAAGTTATATTTTTGTGTTGTTTTTCGTTCATTAGTCAGATTCCTGACAATCTTTAAAACCGAGAGATCTGTCTTACTAAGTTTACATATCCTTTCCATTTAAAACGTGTGCTTCTTTGCTTATCAACTAAACTAAATTTCAATATAGAATTTTTACGATTATCGTTTATTGAGTTGTTTTAGAGGTCAGTATGGGAAACCGGGAATCAGGTGCGCATGAAGCCGTATTTTTTTTAGATAAACATCAAGTTACGCGGCATATGTTGTTCTCGGAATTTGAAGCTTTGTTGGATGGCTTAGGTGCGCTTCCAGACTATGCTGATGAAGAGGCGAAAGCTGTATATGTGATCATTAGTAGTGCTGGTAAAATACAGGCTTTAGTGTTTTTTATTTTGTATTTTGATGAAAGTGGTCAGGCGGATGCTAGTTGGAATGTTCCAGTAGAGCGTTTGGCGGATGTGAGTGGGCGCGGGCCAGACCTTGGAGGAGGGCCTATTCGGCTGGCATGTCGAGGTCAGTGCTCTATTAATTGGCATCAAAATGATCTTTGGGATCCTGATATGACGCCGGGTTCTAATGACTTTATTTTGTTAAAAAAGGCCGTTGAGCAAAATAGACTGCGTTTAAAATTTGAGGCGCCTGACGCTGATGTGCCAGTGCTGTCTTCATCGAATGATATTTTAGATGAAATGGGCGTTGACGTGAGTGCGGATAAGCGAGTTAAGTTGGCGCGTTTGCTTAAAGAGCAGCGCTTGCGTATACGTACGCTTGAGTCGAGTAAGGAGCAGTCTGTAGATGTTTCTGGTCGTGAACAGAAAATTATACTGCACGCCTACAAAAATGAAATACAGGCACAAAAGCAAACGATAGAGCAACTAAAACTCATCAATGAAAAGCTAAAGTTAAAGCTGTCTTCTCGTAATGATCAGTTTTTGAATCTTCAGGATAGAGCATCGGGTCAGGCGCTTCTAGTTTCAAAATTGGAAGGGAAGCTAAAGAATGCATCTGCTGGTGAACGGGGTCGTTTAGAGCGACAAAAGATGGAAGCTGAAATTGTGCTTCTCAAAGAGCAGCTCGAAAGAAAGAATCTTGATTCTGTTTATCGGGAAGAGCGTGAAGAGCAGTTAAGGTCTGAGCTTGAGGAATTGAGTGAGTCGATAGGTGATGGCAAAGGAGACTCTTTAATTATTGATAAATTAAAGGCTTTGGAGGTGGTGTATACAGCTTATCACCCAGGGGTCGGACATATCACTATGACCTCGAATGAAATTCGTGATTATGTCGATAACCCTAATGCTTTCGTTGCTGAAAAGTGCTTTGTGACAGAGCTTCATTATCTGAAATGGTTAGCTCACTTTGAAAATCCTGTTTGTTCTTATGTTTCGGATGCAGGGGTCACATGTGGAATAAATTTAGAGAAAGTTTCTACGCCTAGTGAATTTGAGATTGGTGTCTGTGATATGTGTGAGATGCATCAAAATCATGAAATTGGATAGCACTATTTCTGTTCAAAGTTTAGGCTCGCACTTTGATGTTTTACCAGATATTGAGCCGCTGAAATTAGAGGTAGCTAGTCGGAAGCTAGTAACGCTAGACTGTTTGAGGTTGGATAAGGTTCATCCTTTTGTTTCAGGCAATAAGTGGTATAAGCTTAAGTATCATCTTCTAGCTGCTCAATCAGCAGGCAGTACCGGCATATTAAGTTTTGGTGGTGCACATTCTAACCATTTGCATGCGCTGGCTTTTGCGGGTCATAGTCTGGGGATTCGAACAATTGGTGTTGTTCGAGGTGAGCAGGCAAAAAACTTGACGCCTACTTTGCAGGACTGTGTTGCTTGGGGGATGGAGCTGCACTGGCTTTCTCGACAGGAGTACCGAGCTATAGCCTCGGAAAAAGGAGAAAATGATTTTTCAAAAAAATTTCCTGGAACTTGGTTGATACCTGAGGGTGGAGCAGGTGAACAAGGTGTTCTTGGTATCGAATCCTTGTTTAATTCTTTGAGGCATGCCGGTAAAATTAACTATGATGTTGTGGCGTGTGCTGTCGGCTCAGGTACCACTTTTGCTGGTATTGTGCAGGCAAAATTAGGTCGGGCGGAGTGCCTGGGTTTTTCGGCATTAAAGGGTGCTCATGATCTGGAGCATAGAGTCGAGAGCCAATTGAGGTCTTCAGCTCATATTAATCCATGGCGGATCTGTCACGATTACCATTTTGGTGGCTTTGCAAAAATCAGCCCTCGCTTGACGGATTTTGTGTCAGATGTTTTTGAGCAACAAGGGCTTTTATTGGATCCAATATATACGGGTAAAATGTTGTTTGGTTTAGCCGAATATTTGCATCAAGGTCGGATTCAGCCGGGAGCGCGAGTATTGGTCGTTCATACTGGTGGCTTACAAGGTTGGCGAGGATTCGGAGACCGATTTGCAGGGTTTGCTTCACTGCAAGGCTAAGGTTTCGTCAATTTTCTGGTAAACATATTGTTACAGTATGAAGAATACTACTTGTAAGCTTATGCTGATAATATAGCGGCTTTGTTCTAGTTGGTTGTCGCTAAATAGTCTGTGGGAATAACCTGTAGGCAGCTCGTCATGAGTACCTAAATCTCCAGGCATTCTTGCAAAGGTAAAAAAGTTTATGGATCATTTTCGGAATATTGGCTTAATTGGTCGAATGGGTAGTGCCCAGGTTGTTGAAACATTAAGAAAATTAAGAAAATTCTTAATTAATGAAGGTTATTACTTAATTATTGAAGAAAATATTGGTGCGCTAATACCGGGTCATGGATTACAAGTTTCTAGTGTTAAAATGATGGGTGAAATGTGCGACCTGGTCATTGTTGTCGGGGGTGACGGTAGTCTTTTAGGGGCTGCTCGTGAGTTAGCAAAATCAAATGTGCCTATTTTGGGCGTCAATAGAGGACGCTTGGGTTTTTTGACGGATATTTCTCCTGCAGAATTTGAAGAGAAAATAAGTGAAGTTTTGTCAGGTAAATACGTTCAGGAGCGTCGTTTTTTATTAGATGTGCATGTAAAGCGTAATGGAGAGCCCATTGGGTTTGGTACGGCCTTAAATGATATTGTGCTACATCCAGGCAAGTCCACTAGAATGATCGGCTTTGACTTATTTATTGAGGGGCAGTTTGTTTATAGTCAGCGTTCGGATGGCTTGATAGTTTCAACTCCGACAGGATCGACAGCTTATTCATTGTCTGCGGGAGGGCCTTTATTACACCCTAAGCTTGATGCGATATCATTGGTTCCTATGTTTCCTCATACTTTAAGTAGTCGGCCGATTGTGGTTGATGGGAAAAGTGAAATAAAAATTGTGATTGGTGATGGGAATGAAATTTATCCGCAGGTAAGTTGTGATGGGCAGCACCATATTCCAGTTGCACCTGGTGATGCGGTTAGTATTACAAAAAAGCCACATAAAGTTAGGTTAATTCATCCCACTACCCATAATTTTTATGAGATTTGTCGTGAAAAATTAGGGTGGGCAAATAATTTGACAAGTAGTTGATGAATGGCGAAACATACAACAAATAGTAAGCAGGGATATGATCTGATTGGTGATGTGCATGGTTGTGCTCACTCACTAGAAAGCTTATTACTCAAAATGGATTATCAGCATTCCAAAGGCTGTTATCGACATAAATCTCGCAAGGTTATTTTTGTGGGAGATATAGTCGATCGAGGCCCAAGAATTCGTGAAGCGCTGCATATTGTAAAAGATATGGTTGATCGGGAGCAGGCAGAAATTGTTTTGGGTAATCATGAATACAATGCGATGTCTTATTGTACTGAAGGGCGTCCTGGAAGTGGAAAGCAGTATTTAAGAGAGCATAATGCGCGTCACCATCGTTTAATCAGGGAGACGCTAGATCAATTTGAGTCCTATCATGATGAGTGGCTGGAGTTTTTGGCCTGGTTCCATCAAATACCACTTTTTATTGAAAAAGAAAACTTCCGAATTGTTCATGCCTGTTGGGATATGGATGCAATAAGTCGTCTAAAATCTCTGTCTTCTGATAATTGTCTTGATGTCGACTTTTTACATGCATCATCCGTAGAGGGGTCTTTTGAAGGGCGTCTGGTTGATAAGTTGACTCGAGGTACAGTATTAGAGTTGCCGAATGGTGAATCGATTTTAGGTCGTGATGGTTTAGTGCGCCATATGTTCAGGACTAAGTTTTGGAGTGATGACCCTCAAATTTATAATGATGTGGTATTTCAACCGGATCCTTTACCCTCAGATTTGGCGAATAGATCATTGTCTGCAATTGAGCGACAGCAGCTACTTAGTTACCCTGTAACAGAATTGCCGGTGTTTGTGGGTCATTACTGGATGGATAGTGAACCTAAACCGATCCAGGATAATATCGTGTGTCTTGATTATAGTGCTGTCAAATATGGGAAATTATTAGCTTATCGCTTTGATGGTGAGAACGTTTTAAGTCGAGAAAAGTTTATTTGGGTGGATGTGAATAGAACATGATTAAGGTTGCGAGTGTGCCTTTAGATGTCGATTTGTTGCCTTTCAGTCAGTGGTTGCTATTGCAGGGTGTTGCCCATCGAATAGTAGAAGAGGCTGGTAAACAGGTCATTCTGATAGAAAATAATCAATATGTTCAGTCTATGGCTCAAAACCTACAACGTTATATAAATGAACCTGAGTTTAAATGTGAAATGAAGCTGCAGGTTTCGGAACAATTACGTCAAATAGCGAATAGGGAAAAACGTCCTCAAGCTGCCCAGTTCTTATATTACCCCCGTGCTACTCCCAAGCAAGCTCCTGTTATTTTTTCGCTGATTTTGATAAGTGTAGTGATTGCTTTGATCAGTGATTTTGGGCAAGGCGGCCCCTTATTAAGAGCCTTGCTAATATTAGATCCCTTTAAAATTGCGATGGATATATCAACAGTCGCAGGGAGATGGGATGGCTTAATTGAAATGCTCGCCTTGGGCGAATTATGGCGGGTGGTGAGTCCGGATGTTATTCATTTTAATGTCATGCATATTACTTTTAATGTACTCATGCTGTGGGTCTTGGGTGGGCAGCTTGAAATACAGAAGGGCTCAGTGTCATTTATTGGGCTTACTGTATTTGTTTCGATTATTTCTAATGTTGCGCAATTATTGGAAGGCGGCTACCTGTTCGGGGGGCTTTCGGGGGTTGTTTACGGCTTGGTAGGCTATTGCTGGTTATGGAAATTCTTTCAACCAAAAATATTCTTTCCTAGTGTGTTGATGAAGTTTAGTTTGGTTTGGTTGTTATTGGGTTATACACCCATAACAGAGTGGCTTGGTTGGGGCAGGATGGCGAATGCTGCTCACTTATATGGTTTGTTAGCTGGTTTGTTGTGGGGGGGCGTCACTTTGTTTGTAAATGAAGTCTTACTAAAAAAACTGAAAACTTGAATGTGAAAAAAGTCCCAGGCTACTATTTAAATAGCCTGGGTTCACATATTTATGTGTAGTGATGAGAGAGACCGAGTTCTATTTCAAGTGGTTTTAATGGTATTAAAACGGCTCGAATCAAAACTCAAGCAAATGATAATGATTATCATTACGGATGTCAAAGATATTTGCTTATACTTTTGTAGTGAGGCTTGTAATGAAGCTAGTGGTGAGGTTAGTAATTAGGCTTGTTGTGACATTAAGGTGTTTTGCATATGCACCGACTCATAGCAATGAGTCTTTTAGGGCTAGAAGGTTCATAGCTAGTGAGTTTAAAATTAACTCTATGAATGAAAGTATGTTTGTTGGAAACTAATTAAAGGTAGTAATAGATGAGTTTTGAAGATGTAGCAAAAGCAATAGATCCGGATATTTATAAACGCTTTAGACAGGCACTTGAGCTGGGGAAATGGCCAGATGGCCGGTTTTTGACTAAAGATCAGAAGGCAATTTGTTTACAAGCGGTCATGCTTTATGAGGCAAAACATAATGTTGCCGATGCTCAGCGCTTAGGCTATGTGGATTCAACAAAAAAGACATCCCCTTGTGGGCCGAAAAAAGATGACTCAAATGACACCTCTACCATTAAGATTTTGCACTAGTCACGCTGCATTTATTTTCAATATTACAAACTATATATCAAACAGGTAAACAATGATTTCACTTGCATCAGGCAGGCTTACTAAAATGACGGTTGAGAATCTGCAGCCGTTGTCGTATTTAATGAATGTTGGCGAGCAACAGGTAGCGATTAATGCTTATCTTGGGAAAAAGCTGCGTCTGGTTTCTAAGGGTGAAATTCGCTGTTTGCATTGTCAAAAACGTACGAATAAAAGTTTTAATCAAGGTTACTGCTACCCTTGTTTTAAAAAGTTGGCGCAATGTGATCGTTGTATTATGAGCCCAGAGCTATGTCACTACGAACAAGGGACGTGTCGTGAACCAGAGTGGGGTGTTGAGTTTTGTATGCAGGAGCATATTGTATATTTGGCAAACTCGTCAGGTTTAAAGGTGGGCATTACGCGCCATACACAGGTACCAACTCGTTGGATGGATCAGGGGGCGATTCAAGCCTTGCCTATTTTTTCTGTGAAAACCCGGCTTTTGTCTGGCTTAGTTGAAGTGATGATGAAAGAGTGGGTTGCAGATAAAACCAATTGGCGGAAAATGCTTAAGCATGATGTAGTTGAGATGGACTTGGTTGAAGAACGAGGCAAGTTATTAGCTTTAGCTGAGTCACCTTTAAAAGAATTGCAGGCTCAATACCCAGATCAAATTACGGTATTAACAGAGCAAGATACCTGGGATTTCGACTATCCGCATTTAAATTGGCCTGAAAAAATTAAGACGTTTAATTTAGATAAGCAGGATGAAGTAGAAGGTACATTGATGGCAGTAAAAGGGCAGTATCTTATTTTTGATACAGGTTGTCTGAATATTAGGAAGCATACTTCCTATGATATTGAGCTATTTGCAGAGGCTCTTGAGTAGTCTGAACCTGTCTGTGCATGCCTAGTTTTGGTACAAATATTAATGCTTATAAAGTTTAGTGTATAAAAAATACAAGAGGAATGAATCGGCTCATGAGTGAATCTGAAGTGAAAACAACTTATCTAAAAGATTATGTAGAACCTGCTTTTAATATTGAGCAGCTTGAGCTGACATTTCAACTTTATGAGACGGGAGCAAGTGTTTTTTCAGTACAAAAAATTAAGCGGAAAAATGCTCAGGATCAAAGTGATTTAGTCTTGAATGGTGAAGAATTAGAGCTTCGGGAATTAAAGCTCGATGGTGAGGTTCTGAGTGCTGATCAGTATGCAAAAAACGATACCTCTCTAACTATCTTCAATCTACCTGAATCATTTACTCTTAGCTGTGAAACCTGGATAAAGCCACAAGAAAACAAACGGCTCGAGGGTTTATACAAGTCCTCCTCTATGTTTTGCACTCAATGCGAAGCAGAAGGCTTTAGACGAATAACATATTATCTTGATCGTCCAGATGTGATGACCTTGTTTAAAACGCGCATAGAAGCCGATAAACATCTTTATCCTACTTTGCTTTCTAATGGGAACCTGATTGAGTCGGGTGACTTGGCTGAGGGTAGGCACTTCGTTACTTGGGAAGATCCCTTTGCCAAGCCCTGTTATTTATTTGCTTTGGTCGCCGGTGACCTGCACTGTCATGAGGATGAATTTGTTACCTGTTCTGGTAGGCAAGTCGACTTAAAGATATTTGTAGATGCTAAAAACGCCGATAAATGTGAGTATGCTCTGGATTGTCTTAAAAGATCGATGAAATGGGATGAAGATGTCTATGGTCGTGAGTACGATCTGGATATTTTTATGATTGTGGCAGTTGATGATTTCAATATGGGGGCCATGGAGAATAAGGGTTTGAATATTTTTAACTCTTCTTGTGTATTAGCTAAGCCAGATGCAGCGACAGATTCAACTTATCAGCGTATTGAAGCGATTGTGGCGCATGAATATTTCCATAACTGGTCGGGAAATAGGGTGACATGCCGTGATTGGTTTCAGTTAAGTTTAAAGGAAGGGTTTACTGTTTTTCGTGATTCTGCTTTCTCGGCTGATATGAACTCTCATGTAGTGAAACGGATCGAGGATGTTAATATCCTGAGAACCGCCCAATTTGCTGAAGATGCCGGGCCTATGTCCCACCCGATTAGGCCTGCTTCTTATATGGAAATTTCTAATTTTTATACCCTGACAGTGTATGAAAAAGGGGCCGAAGTTGTGCGTATGTTGCATACTTTGTTAGGTGAGGCCCAGTTCCGAGCGGGGAGTGATTTATATTTTGATCGTCATGATGGGCAAGCTGTAACGACTGAAGATTTTGTTGCAGCGATGGAAGACGTCTCTGGTCGTGATTTGTCACAATTTAAGCTTTGGTATGATCAGGGGGGGACGCCTCAGGTTGATGTCAGTTCTTTTTATGATAAAGAAACTAAACTGTACCAATTGACGTTTACTCAGGCATGTCCAGCTACACCTGGTCAGGATACTAAAGAGCCTCTTCTTATTCCCATTACTGTAGGTTTGTTAGATAAGCAGGGGAATGATTTGCCTTTATTACCCGCTGGAGGTGAGAGCTCATTTATTTTTGAGTTGATAGAGTCTCAGGAAGTATTAACCTTTGAGAATGTTGAAGAAGAACCCGTTCCCTCTTTATTGAGAGGATTTTCTGCTCCGGTTAAATTGAGTTATCAGTATACCGATGAGCAACTGTTATTTTTGATGAAGCATGACTCAGACGGATTTAATCGTTGGGATGCAGGTCAAACTTTATCTATTCGTATTTTGCAGGCCTTAATTTTAGATTTCCAGAAGGGTGTTGCTTTAACTTTGCCTGAGTCATATATCGGTGCTTTCCAAGCTTTGTTGCAAGATGCATCGTTAGATAAAGCTATGGTGTGTAAGTTGCTAATGCTGCCAGCTGAATCCTATCTGGTGCAATTGTCTGATGTGGCAGATATTGATGGCATTCATCTGGTCAGAGAGTTTGTACGCAAGGAAATTTCAAACCAATTAGGGGATGAGTTACGCGCTGTTTATCAACAAAATCTTGCGCAGGGCGATTTGGACTTAAGTTATGACGGGATGTCTCAGCGCGACCTGAAGAATGCTGCTTTGTCTTTGTTGTCTGCAGGGGGGGCTTTAAATGATGCAGCAGGCCGTGAAATGTCCGGTTTAATGTCTGGTGAGGACGCGGCTAAAGTGTTTTTTGAGTTAGCAGAAAAGCAGTTCTCTGAAGCAGATAATATGACGGACAGTTTTGCTGCGTTGAGCGCCTTAGTGAACTCTGGGAATCAAGCTTTGGCCAATAACGCGTTATCTGATTTTCATCAGCGCTGGCATGATGATGCACAAGTTATGGAGCAGTGGTTCTCTGTGCAGGCGGCGAGTGCATCTTATACTAACTTAAGTAGTCTGAAACAACTGATGGAGACTCCTGACTTTGACTTATCAAACCCAAACAAGGTTCGCTCGGTAATAGGGGCGTTTTGCGGGCAAAATTTAATCCAGTTTCATCAGTCATCAGGGGAGGGTTATGTGTTTTTGGCAGATAATATTATTAAACTTGATGATTTAAATCCTCAAATTGCTTCGCGTTTGATGACCCCCCTGACTCGCTGGAAAAAATTTGATGTTAAAAGGCAGGGCTTGATGCGTGCACAGATTGAGCGAATTCATGGCAAAGAGAATCTATCAAAAGATGTGCGTGAAGTGGTAGAAAAAAGCCTGACTTGAACGTTGACTCTTTGATTTGAATGGCCTATTTCTTTAATTTTTTAAAAATTAACCCGTTAATATTAAGTTCTTAATATTAACGGGTTTTTCGCTTTGTTCGGCATAAATAGTGCGCTTTGGGTGGATATCTAATTCAAGATTTTAAAATAATTTGTCTTTCTGACATATTTCATAACAAAACTAAAATAGACAGATTGAAAAAACCTGCTAAAAATTAATAGCATGGCAAAACTTTTTGAAGAAAATTGAAAAGTAAGCTGGGTAGTTACAGTGAAGAGAAAACCTGCTGTGAATGCTAGGCGAGTAAAAGGGGTTTCGTCTACGCTAACTAAGATAAAAATCTGATACAAATTAAGTGTGTTTCAAGGTAATCATATGAACAACAAGTCTATTCTGCTCTGCAGTGTGCTCGCGCTGGTATTTGGTGCGTTCAATGTAAGTGCGAAGGTTTCATCTAAAGAAGTCAATAAACTCGGAAAGTCTCTAACTCCATTTGGATCGATAAAATCGGGAAATAAAAACAAAACTATTCCTGCGTGGACTGGAGGGGTTACCGAAGCGCCTAATGGATATAAGGGGACTGGTCAGCATCATATAGACCCTTTCTCAGGGGATGAAATTAAATTCTCTATTGATAAAAGTAACTACAAGAGCTTCAAAAAGTATATGACACCTGGGCAATATGCTCTGTTTGAAGCATACCCTGAGACATTTAAGTTAAATGTTTATCCTACTCATCGATCTCATTCTATGCCTGAGTGGATATTAAAAAATACCCGCAAAAATGCAAGTACCTCTACCTTGTCTAAAGGCGGGGTGGGTATTCAAAATGCGTTCGGGGGTATTCCTTTTCCTATTCTTCATGGGAAAAATAAAGATAAAGCTTTACAAACGATGTGGAATCACTTGACTCGATGGCGTGGCATTTTTGTTACGTCACGTTCATCAGAATTGCCTGTGCAACGAGATGGTTCTTATTCTCCAATTACCAAGCAGCAAGAGGTGTTTTTTAACTTCCATAACCCTAAAGGAAGCTTCAAAAAGCTGAATAACATATTATTTTATTATCTAACGTTTAATAAAGCACCTGCTCGTTTAGCTGGCGGGGCTTTACTGGTTCATGAAACCATTGACCAGATTAAAGATAAACGTGGAGCTTGGGACTACAATTCTGGTCAGCGTCGTGTTCGAAGAGCACCAAACCTAGCCTATGACTCACCGATAGCGTCATCTGACAATACCCGGACGGCTGATGATACTGATATGTATAACGGTGCTCCGGATCGTTATAAGTGGGATTATAAGGGTGTAAAAGAATTTTTTATTCCTTATAACAACTATAAAGTGGGTGAAAAAGGTGTGAAATATGACGACCTTGTGATGCCTGGTCACCTTAATCCTGATTACTTGCGATGGGAGTTGCATCGAGTGCATGTCGTTGAGGCTACACTGAAAGATAATGCGCGTCATATCTACAAGAAGCGTGTTTTTTATGTAGATGAAGATAGCTGGGGAATCGCGATGGTTGATCAATATGATAACCGTGGAGAACTATGGCGAATTAGTATGGCTCTGTTGAAGAACTATTATGAATTACCGGGCGTCTGGTCGAGTGGTGATATATATCATGATTTGCAAGCGCGTCGCTATAGTGTGAATGGATTATATTCAGAAGAAAAACAATCGCCTGTGTTTGAAAATAAAATTCCTAATAAACGTTACTTTAAGCCCTCTTCGCTTCGTCGTAGAGGACGCTAGTTAGTCGCTGTTAAAAGACAGAGCTGCCTTATAATAGGCGGTTCTGATTTTAATGTTTAAATAAAAAATTCAGTCAAACGAGAGCCTTACTTTTTAGGCTCTTAATAAAAGCGGTTGTCTGAGTGTGTTCCAAGCAATATTTAAGGTAGATAAATGAATAATCTATTTTCCAAATTTCGTGTCAGTGTTATTGCTGGAGCTTTGGGGTTGGGAGTGGTTAGTACGCCTCTTATAGCGGTTGAAGATGTATTAAAAACAGCTTCAGTAAACTCTGTAATGGCTAAAGATAACTTGTTGTTGGATTTAGCCAAGGCTGGGCAGCGTATAGTTGCTGTGGGAAGTCGTGGTCATATCCTTTTTTCTGATGATAAGGGGGAATCCTGGCAACAGGCAAATGTTCCGGTATCAACATTGTTAACAGCAGTGAGTTTTGTGGATAGATGGAATGGTTGGGCTGTGGGTCACTCTGGTGTGATATTACATACCGCTGACGCGGGTGAAAACTGGCAAGTTCAGTTTGATGGTGATCAGGCGAATAAAATGATTATTACGCAATCTGAACAGAAGTTGGCAAAGATGCAAGCTGAATTAGAAACATTACCTGAGGACGAGCAAGAAGATTTAGTCTACGAAATTGAAGAGGCTGATTTTGCTTTGGAGGATGCTCGATTTGATGCGGAGGTTGGCGCGAGTAAACCTTTGCTGGATGTTCTATTTAGTAACAAAGAGGAAGGCTTTGTTGTTGGGGCATATGGTTATATTTTTAAAACGATTGATGGTGGCAAGTCTTGGGCGAACTATGGTTCACGTGTTGAAAATCCGGATCGTTTTCATTTAAATGCTATTGCGCAAATTGAAGGTGGCACTTTATTTGCCGTTGGTGAGGCGGGGGTTATTTTTCGATCGACTGATTTTGGTGAAACATGGGAGGGGCTAGAGAGTCCTTATAGTGGTTCATTTTTTGGTGTGTCTGGAACCGGGGATAAAAACGTTGCATTAGTATTTGGTTTAAGAGGGAATCTATTTCGAACAGAGGATGCTGGGGACACCTGGTCGCCTGTCGATTCAGGAACAGAAAGTACTCTCATGTCGGCGAACGGAAATGGAAAAGGGTTTATATCGATTGTCGGTAACTCGGGTTCAATGTTGTTTAGTCGGGATAACGGACGTACTTTTTCTGAATCGATACGAGATGACCGTTTAGGAAATGCTTCAGGTATTTATGTGGCGCCTACAGAAATGATCCTGGTTGGTGAAGGTGGTATTAATCATACGACACCAGCAGGTTTGGATTTATAGCATCCAATTGCAATACTATAATAATCATTATAAAACAATATATAACGACTAGAAATTACGAGGATTGATGGATGTCAAACCCAGACAATGGCGCAGCTGAAAAACATATAGCAGCAGTCGGCTCAGGCTCACTTGCTGAAAGGCTGATCTTTTCAAACCGGCCTGTTATTTTAGGTCTGTTTTTACTTATTACAGCATTCCTGGCTTTTAATGCTTCGCAAATAAAGCCAGATGCTTCTTTTGAACGACTTATTCCGCTAGAGCATCCCTTTATTATTAATATGCTTGATAATAGAGATGATTTGGAGAACTTAGGTAACTCGATACGGGTTGCTATTTCTGTTGAAAACGGTGATGTCTTCAATAAAGCTTATATGGAAACCTTGAGTGAAATTACGGATGAGTTATTTTATCTGCCTGGTGTTGATCGCTCAGGAATGAAGTCTCTTTGGACGCCTAATGTTAGGTGGATCGAAGTAACTGAAGAGGGTTTTCAGGGTGGGCCGGTTATTCCAGATGGGTATGATGGCTCAGATGCCTCGCTTGAGGCCTTGCGTCAGAATGTTCTTAAATCGGGTCAGGTTGGGCGTTTGGTCGCTGATGATTTTAAGTCTGCTATCGTGTATGTGCCGCTCTTCGAAATTAATCCTGAAACCAATGAACCTCTTGATTACAAAGACTTCTCGTTGCAGTTGGAAGAAAAAGTGCGTGATAAATATCGTGCAAAAAATCCAAATATCAATATTCATATTATAGGTTTCGCCAAAAAAGTCGGTGATCTAATTGAAGGTATTTCAGCTGTTGCGATCTTTGCCTTAATTACAATTTGCTTAACATTGACGTTTTTGTTTATTTATTCTCGTTGCCTTACGGGTACTTTGGTGCCAGTCATTACCTCTATTGTGGCTGTTGTTTGGCAATTGGGTATATTAAATCTATTGGGGTATGGCATAGACCCGTACTCTGTATTAGTTCCATTTCTGGTGTTTGCTATTGGGATTAGTCATGGTGTGCAAATTGTTAATCAGATAGCTGTTGAAATGGCTCACGGATATAATCCTTTGATGAGTGCGCGTCTTGCTTTCAGGGCTTTAGTCAGGCCGGGGATATTGGCTTTAATTTCAGATGCCTTTGGCTTTTTGACATTACTGTTTATCGAAATTGATGTTATTAAGGATCTTGCTGTGGCCGCCGGTGTGGGTGTGGCGGTTATTATTGTGACGAACCTAGTGCTTCATCCTGTTGTGATTTCTTATGTTGGTTTGAGTAAAGGTGGGTTAAGACATGCTAAACATGTTGAATTATATGGCGATAAAAAATGGCGTGCACTATCTTTTATGGCTCACCCAAGTGTGGCACCGATATCAGTGTTAATTGCTATTTTAGGTTGTGGAATTGGCCTATATTATCAAAAGGATTTGAAAATCGGTGACCTGGATAAAGGCGCGCCAGAATTACGCCCTGATTCAAGATACAACCTGGATAATGACTATATTATCAGTAACTACAGTACCAGTGCCGACATTATGGTGGTCATGATTAAGACGCCTGTAGAAATGTGCTCCACCTATGAGCTCATGGATGTTATGGATCGTATGCAATGGAAGTTGGAGAATACACCCGGTGTAGAGTCTACAGCTTCATTGGTGACTGTATCAAAGCATGTTACCAAAGCTTTAAATGAGGGGAGTTTGAAGTGGTTCGAGTTATCTAGAAATGAGTCTATTATTAACTCGTCGATTCAGCGGGCGCCTTCAGGCATGGTTAACTCTGACTGTAGTATGACGCCTTTAATTATCTATCTAGAGGATCACGAAGCAGATACCTTAGATACGGTGATAAATACGCTCAAAGATTTGATAGATTACTACCCTAGTGAGAACTATACCTTCTTGCTTGCTGCGGGTAATGCCGGTGTGGAAGCTGCAACCAATCAGGTTATTTCTAAGGCTAAAAATGTCATGCTGATTTCTGTGTATTCAGTTGTGAGTATTTTGTGTTTGATCACCTTTAGGTCGCTTGCTGCTGTGATATGTATTGTTACGCCATTGGCATTGACTTCTGTACTGTGTGAAGCGCTGATGGCGCAGTTAGGTATTGGTATCAAGGTAGCGACCTTACCTGTTATTGCTTTAGGTGTAGGGATAGGGGTCGATTATGGTATTTATATTTATAGTCAACTTGAGACAAAGCTTCGTCAAGGCGTTGCCTTACAAGAAGCGTATTTCCAAACTTTGAGAACAACGGGTAAAGCAGTTTGTTTTACGGGCATAACACTTGGTATTGGTGTGTTTACCTGGATCTTCTCACCCATTAAGTTTCAGGCAGATATGGGGGTTCTTTTATTCTTCATGTTTATTTGGAATATGGTCGGTAGTTTATGGTTGTTGCCTGCAATGGCGCGTTTTTTGGTTCGTCCAGATAAAATGGCAGCTAAAGAAAAAGCGAGACTGCTTGCAGAGGCCAATTAAGTTCAAATCTGCTTGAAAGTAATTTAAGCCTCGCTTAGCGGGGCTTTTTATTTTCTGAAATCAATTGCATGAAGTTTATTTGTTGGTTTATGAAAGAGGCATTAAGTCTCAAACTTTAGAGCAAAGTGCTGTTGTTAGATGAAATGTAGGACTAAAGGATCTTTTAAGGTATTAATTTTCAGGCGGATTGTATAAAATCCTGCGCCTATTTTCTTATCTTCCTATTTAAATTAAGTTTTCATGTGGCCTTTAGTGAGGGTCACCACTGATATAGAGGTAACTATGCCAATCATTACACTTCCCGATGGTAGTCAACGTACATTCGATCACGCAGTATCTGTTATGGATGTTGCTGCTGATATTGGTCCTGGTCTGGCTAAAGCGACTATAGCAGGAAAAATAAATGGCAGTCTGGTTGATGCTTGTGAGCTTATAGAAGAAGATGCGTCTTTAAGTATTGTTACAGCTAGAGACGAAGAAGGCCTTGAAATTATTCGCCATTCTTGTGCTCACTTGATTGGGCATGCCGTCAAGCAGCTATGGCCTGATGCCAAAATGGCGATTGGGCCGACGATAGAAAATGGTTTTTATTACGATATTGATTTAGAACACCGCTTGACTGATGAAGATATGCAGGCGCTAGAAAAGCGTATGCTTGAGTTAGCGAAGAAAAGCTATGATGTTGTCAAGAAAACGGTTAGCTGGCAAGAAGCGCGTGATGCTTTCGAAGAGCGTGGCGAAAGTTATAAAATTGAGATTCTTGATGAGAATGTAGCTCAGTCAGAAACACCGGCTCTATATCATCATGAAGAATATATTGACATGTGTCGTGGGCCTCACGTACCCAATATGAAATTTTGCCACTTCTTTAAGTTGATGCGAGTTTCAGGTGCTTACTGGCGCGGTAATTCAGATAATACAATGCTTCAGCGTATCTACGGTACGGCTTGGCCTGATAAAAAACAGTTAAAGTCTTATTTAAACCGCTTGCAAGAAGCTGAGAAGCGAGATCATCGTAAGATTGGTAAAAAACTAGATCTATTTCATATGCAGGATGAAGCTCCAGGTATGGTGTTTTGGCACGATAAAGGTTGGAGGATTTATCAGCAAATTGAATCATACATGCGTACTAAGCAGCGTAAGTATGGTTATCAGGAAATTAAAACCCCCCAAATTGTAGAACGTTCACTGTGGGAAAAATCAGGTCACTGGGAAAAATTCAGTGAGCAGATGTTTACGACACATTCAGAAAATTTCGACTTTGCTGTCAAACCAATGAACTGCCCTTGTCATATACAGGTCTTTAATCAAGGTTTAAAGAGTTATAAAGAGTTGCCTTTGCGTTTGGCTGAGTTCGGTTCATGTCATCGTAATGAAGCCTCAGGGGCTTTACATGGGATTATGCGTGTTCGTGGTTTTGTTCAGGATGATGCGCATATCTTCTGTGAAGAAAAGCAGATTCAAGAAGAGGTTTCTACTTTTATTGATATGCTTCACGAGGTCTATGCAGATTTTGGCTTTTCTGAAATTATATATAAACTTTCAACGCGGCCAGAAAAACGTGTTGGTTCAGATGAAGATTGGGATAAAGCTGAACTGGCGCTTGAACAATCATTGAATGCAAAAGAATTGGATTGGGACCTGCTGCCAGGTGAAGGCGCTTTTTACGGACCAAAAATCGAATTCTCATTAAAAGATTGCTTGGGTCGAGTTTGGCAGTGTGGAACGATTCAGGTGGATTTTTCAATGCCTGGTCGTTTAGACGCGCAATATGTTAGTGATAATCAAGAACGTAAAGTTCCGGTTATGTTGCATCGAGCCGTTTTGGGTTCTTTTGAACGTTTTATTGGCATTCTGATTGAAGAATATGAAGGGGCGTTTCCGTTTTGGTTGGCACCTGAACAGGTCGCAATTCTCAATATTACCGATAAACAAGCCGAATATTGTAAAAAATTACATAAAAACATCGAAGAAAGTGGATATAGAGCACATCTGGACTTGAGAAACGAGAAGATCGGCTTTAAAATTCGCGAGCACACAATTAATAAGATTCCTTATTTACTTGTAGTAGGCGATAAGGAAGTAGAAAACAATACAGTGGCTATTCGCACCCGAAAAGGTCAAGACCTGGGAGTTATGTCTTTAGATGACGTACTTGCAGTGTTTAAACAAGACTCGGTGCAGAAGGGTCGTATCGCAGAATCAGATGATTAAGCAGTACCGTGCAACTCATCATTTCTGTATTTTTAATGTGGAGAAATAGACATTAAGCGTAATAACCAAAGTGGCAAGTCCAAAAAAGCGTTAATTAACGAAAATATTGAAGCAACTGAAGTCCGTCTGATTGCTGCAGATGGAGAACAAGTTGGCGTTGTTTCAATTCAAGAAGCGCGTGATCAAGCCACCAAAGCAAGTTTAGACTTGGTTCAAATTGCAAGCAGTGATCCCATTGTGTGTAAAATAATGGATTACGGCAAAAAAGTATTTGAAGAGAAGAAAGAGAAGGCTGCCCAAAAGAAAAAGCAGAAGCAGACTCAAGTTAAAGAAATGAAATTACGACCAGGGACGGAAGAGGGGGATTATCAGGTAAAACTACGCAACCTGATACGTTTCCTTGAAAATGGGGACAAGGCTAAGGTGACAATTCGTTACCGAGGTCGTGAAATGGCTCATCAGGAAATCGGCATGGAGCAACTCTTAAGGATCGAAGCTGATCTGGAAGAGTATGGCACTGTCGAGCAGCGACCTAAATTGGAAGGTCGGCAAATGATGATGGTATTGGCCCCGAAAAAGAAAAAGTAACGCTTACTGTTACTTTTATTAATTTTTCCAATGCGGAGTGAGATATTATGCCTAAAATGAAAGCAAAAAGCGGTGCTACAAAACGCTTTAAAAAAACAGCTAATGGATTTAAACATAAGCAATCCTTTACTAGTCATATTTTGACCAAAAAATCACCTAAGCGTAAGCGTCAGCTTCGTGGATGCAAGCAAGTTGCAGATTCTGATCAGCCGTTGATCAAACGCATGCTTCGTATCTAATTGGTATTGTTGATTTTTTGTTATTAAAATATAGTTTAGTTAGGAGACACTTATGCCTCGCGTAAAACGTGGTGTTACGGCTAATCGCCGTCATAAAAAAGTATTAAAGCAAGCTAAAGGTTACTACGGTGCCCGAAGCAGAATCTATCGTGTTGCTAAGCAAGCGGTTATCAAAGCGGGTCAATATGCTTATCGTGACCGTCGTCAACGTAAGCGTCAATTCCGTCGTTTATGGATAGCGCGTATCAATGCTGGTGCACGTTTAAATGGTTTGTCTTATAGCCGTTTAATTGCTGGTTTGAAGAACGCAAATGTTGAGATTGACCGTAAGGTTCTTGCTGACTTAGCAATGAATGACGCTGCAGTATTTGCTGTTGTTGTTGAGAAGGCTAAATCTGCACTTGCAAGTTAAGACTCGATACTAATATTTAATTAGTTTTTATTATTGATTAAGTATTTAGAGTTCGTTAGATAGGGGGTGAGTTTTTCTCGCCCCCTATTTTTATTTTTAGTACTGAAAAACCTTTAAGTACCGTATTTTTAACGACAGTTTTTTTGGAGAACGGCAGTGGAAAACCTTGAGCAACTCGTTCAACGCGCCATTGATGCAGTTGAGACAGCAGAGCAAATTGCAGCGCTGGATCAGGTTCGAGTCGATTACCTTGGCAAAAAGGGCGAGATCACCCAGCTATTAAAATCTTTGGGTAAGCTTGATGCTGCTGAGCGTCCAGCTGCTGGTGCAAAAATAAATGAAGCAAAGCAGGGTGTGCTTGAAAAGCTGCTTGCTAAAAGAGAATTGCTCGAAACAGCTGAATTAGAAAAACAGTTGTTGTCGGAAGCTGTCGATGTGACCTTGCCGGGGCGCGCGACAGATATTGGTGGCTTACATCCCGTCACCAAAACAATGCGCCGTATAGAGCAGTTTTTTGCTAAAGCTGGATACTCTGTAGAAGTCGGGCCTGAAATAGAAGATGACTACCACAACTTTGAGGCCCTGAATATTCCTGGGCATCACCCTGCACGTGCTATGCATGACACTTTTTATTTTGATGAGAATACCTTATTGCGTACGCATACCTCTCCGGTTCAAGTGAGAACGATGGAGCAAGGTAAGCCTCCGTTTCGCATGATTTGTCCCGGTCGTGTTTATCGTTGTGATTCAGATCAGACACACACGCCGATGTTTCATCAGGTCGAAGGTCTTTTGGTTGAAGAGAATGTCAGCTTTGCAGATTTGAAAAGTACAGTAGAAGACTTCTTACAGGTATTTTTCGAGCGAGACTTAAAGGTACGCTTTCGTCCATCTTATTTCCCTTTCACCGAGCCCTCTGCAGAGGTTGATATTGAATGGGGGCGTGATGCCGATGGAAATGTTAAATGGCTTGAGGTGATGGGTTGCGGAATGGTTCACCCTGAAGTGTTTAAATCTAGTGGTATCGATTCAGAAAAATATGCCGGTTTCGCCTTTGGTTTAGGTGTAGAGCGTTTAGCGATGCTTCGTTACGGTGTGAATGATTTAAGAATGTTTTTTGAAAACGACCTTCGTTTTTTGAAGCAATTTAACTAAGTTTGTCAGGAAAAGTGGAAAATCGATGAAATTCAGTGAACAGTGGCTTAGAGAGTGGGTAAACCCTTCAATTTCAACTGATGATTTGCTTGCCCAAATTACAATGGCAGGACTTGAAGTTGATGGTATGGACCCGGTGGCTGGTGAGTTTAGTGGTGTAGTTGTGGGAGAGGTGTTAAGCACTGAGCCCCACCCTGATGCTGATAAACTGAATGTTTGTAAAGTCAGTGATGGAAAGGAAGAGTTTCAAGTTGTTTGTGGCGCAGCTAATGTTCGTCCAGGACTAAAGATACCTTTTGCAAAAATTGCTGCTGTGCTTCCTGGAAATTTCAAAATCAAAAAAGCCAAGCTTCGTGGTGTTGAATCTTTTGGAATGCTTTGTGCTGAATCAGAGTTAGGTTTAGCCGAATCATCTGACGGTTTGATGGAATTGGCTGCGGATGCGCCGGTTGGCACTTGTATTCGTGATTACTTGTTACTAGACGACAACTGTATTGAGGTCGATTTAACGCCAAATAGAAGCGATTGCTTATCTATGGCTGGTTTGGCTAGAGAAGTAGGCGTATTGAATAAAGCCTCAGTGACCACTCCTGAGATTAACGAGGTTGAAGCGACAACATCGATTACCTTCCCTATTAACGTTGAAGATAGCGAATCCTGCCCTAAGTATTTGGGGCGTGTTATCTCCGGTGTCGATTTGTCAAAGCCTACGCCGTTGTGGATGCAAGAAAAATTACGTCGTTCAGGTTTAAGAAGTATTGATCCAGCTGTAGATGTGACTAACTTTATTTTGATCGAGCTTGGTCAGCCAATGCATGCTTTTGATCTGGATACTCTAAACGGATCTATTGTTGTTCGAAAAGCAAAAAATGAAGAATCCTTGACCTTATTGGATGGTCAAGAAGTTAAACTTCGTAAAGATACCTTAGTGATCGCAGATCACTCTGCGCCACTTGCTATTGCAGGTGTCATGGGGGGTGAAAATACTGGCGTCACCTCAAAAACTACAAGTATCTTTTTGGAATGTGCTTTCTTCAACCCATTAGCTATTGCGGGTAAAGCGCGTTCTTATGGTTTGCATACTGACTCCTCTCATCGCTTTGAGCGTGGTGTCGATTATCAGCTTCAGCGAGATGCTGTTGAGCGTGCGACTGAGTTATTAATCTCTATAGTGGGTGGAGAAGCCGGTCCCATTAGTGAGGAGTGTGATGCTGCTCAGATGCCAGAAGCTAGAAGCGTGCGCTTGAGAGAGAGTAAAGTTGAATCTTTACTAGGTCTGAAAATTGATGCTGAAGAGATTGAAGAGATTCTGACGCGTTTAGGTTTGGATGTTGCCGAGAAAGAAGAGGCTGCTTGGGTATTTAATGTACCTAGTTACCGTTTTGATATTTCTATAGAGCCTGATCTAATTGAAGAAATTGGTCGAGTATATGGTTATAACAAGCTGCCTAAAACCACGGCAATGGGATCAATGATCTTAAGTCCTGTTGATGAGTCCATCTTTCCTCAAGATTATTTAGCCGATCGTTTAGTAAGCCTAGGTTATCAAGAGGCGATTACCTATAGTTTTGTTGATGCTGACGTGCAACAGCAGGTCATGCCTGATGCGCAAAGTGTCGCTTTAGCTAACCCCATATCAGCTGACTTGGCTGTAATGCGAACATCTCTATGGCCAGGATTGTTAAAAGCACTGAGCTATAATCAAAACCGTCAACAACCAAGAATTAAGTTTTTTGAAACAGGTTTGAAGTTTGTTAAAGAGGGTGAAGAGATTATTCAAACTAGAATGATCTCTGGTGTCGTATCGGGTTCGGTGCACACAGAAAACTGGAATAACGAAAGTCGTCAGCTTGATTTCTTTGACGTAAAAGCTGATTTAGAGAGTATATTGTTGCCGATTGACTCTAATGTATTGTTTGAAAAGGCTTCACATCCGGCATTACATCCAGGTCAAAGCGCTAAAATTGTTAAAAAAGGTGAATTAATCGGATATTTCGGGGCAATTCATCCAAAATTACAAAAATCCTTGGATTTAAATGGCCCGGTTTATATGTTTGAACTATGCTTAAATGAAACTGTTCAAGGACAGGTGGCTAGTTTCTCAGAAGTGTCTAAATATCCGGAAGTTAGAAGGGATTTAGCAATTTTGATCAATAAAGATGTGCCGTTCCAAGATGTTGAAAAATTGGTGAAAGAAAACGCTGGAGAAGATCTGGTGAAGGCCATTATTTTTGATGTTTACTCTGGAAGTAATCTTGCTGAAAATGAACGAAGCTTGGGTTTAGGCTTAGTTTGGCAGCGCGTTGATCGCACGTTGAATGATGAAGAAATAAATCAGTCCTTTGAATGTATCGTGTCAGCACTGAATGAAAAGTTCGGAGCAAATTTAAGGAGTTAGCGTATGGGGGCTTTAACAAAAGCCGATATGGCCGAGAGCCTATACGATGAAGTTGGTCTGAATAAGCGTGAAGCCAAAGAAATGGTCGAAGCATTCTTTGATGAAATTTGTGGTGCATTAGGCCATAATGAGCAAGTTAAACTTTCTGGCTTTGGTAATTTCGATCTACGAGATAAAAAACAAAGACCAGGGCGTAATCCTAAAACAGGTGAAGAGATTCCAATCTCAGCAAGACGAGTTGTCACTTTTCGGCCCGGACAAAAATTAAAAGCGAAAGTAGAAGAGTATGCTGGAACCCAGTCACAATAATGAATTACCACCGATACCCGGAAAGCGCTACTTCACCATAGGTGAAGTGAGTGATTTGTGTGGTGTTAAGGCACATGTGTTGCGATATTGGGAGCAAGAGTTTGATGAGCTAGCTCCTGTAAAGCGTCGTGGAAATCGACGTTATTATCAGCGTCAGGATGTATTGACGATTCGTCAGATACGTAGCCTGTTGTATGATCAGGGCTATACAATTGGCGGGGCCAAGCAAAAGCTGGTTAATGTTGATGATAAAGAAGACTCTACTCAGAAAGCCCTTTTAGTTAAGCAGATGATTGCGGAGTTGGAAGAAGTGCTAGCTGTATTAAGTAGCTAAACATAATTCTTTTATATCCTCCCAAAAAACGCCGACGGTTTATTGAAAACAATCGGCGTTTTTTATTTCTTTCTCAAAATGCTTCGGGTATGATTCGCAACGGTTTTTAGGCCTTAATTTATTCTTAAAGGTGCCCCCCAAAACTAAAAACTATCCTGTAGTCGGGATGTAGCGCAGCCTGGTAGCGCACATGTCTGGGGGACATGTGGTCGTGGGTTCGAATCCCGCCATCCCGACCAATTCTTTCTTTACAATTCAGCTTGTTATGGATGACTGAGTTTTTATCCAAAGTGAAGTGTTCTACACTTTTGGATGCGGTTCTCCTCTAAAGCAAATTAGCGCTTCTTTAATGCTCGCTTTTCGTTGACGTCCAACGGTGTTATTTCCTCAATCATTCTAGATTTAACGTACTTCTCAGATTGTGGGCCCAATAAGGCTTGATGTTTTTTCCCCACATTTTCTAATGTGTTGACCCCGTGTCGAGTAGAAGAAGTCCAGGCTACGAATTTAATCATGCTATCCAGCTCCTCACGCCTTGATTTACTCGGGCCAGTTCTCATGTATATATTCATAGTGCTTTTTTTAAGCGAGGTAGCTTCCTCGTCGTGTGTCAGGTAAGAGCCCGATGTGGTGATACAGGCTCAAAACTTTTGTTTAAAATTATATGTGTTAATAGCTGTATTTTGAACAGCCTGCGTGATAAATAGAAAATATGAGTAGTTGGTATTCTCGCGTGCAGAAGCAACTATTGGTGTGTTTCTTTAAATTTTCTAGCTGGCTCGAAAGTCAAGTAGCTCAAAAAGGCGTTCTAGGTGTTCTGCTGTGCCTGGAATAACTTCAGTCAGCATGCGACCACATTGCGGACATCGCCACTTCAACATTTTCATAGACTGAACAGACCAAATATCCATCACCTAGAATTGTTGATATATAAGGCTAAGGGGAGGAAATTAGTAGCAAAGGTGTCAGAAAATTATACATCTTCTCAAAGATGGATATGAGCAAGTTACAAAATATGTCTGTTTATTAACATAAAGTAATAAAATGGCATGGGTTATGTATATATTCCAGAGCTTTGTTTTTATCATTGAGTATTGGAGGGAAATTAAAATGGGAAAACTCATTAAATTGACTTTTACGTTAGTGGTTACATTAATGATGAGCGGCACAGCATCGAGCTATGTGGTTGAGCAAGACGGTCTCGGAATTGACGTGAGTTATACTAAGTTAGGTCAAACCGTTTCTTTCAATTTTGTCGCAGACTTCACTTTAGCTTCTGATAGCTGGATTGGCGATACAATGGATTCATTTAGTTTGCAGTTTTACGGAAATACCGCTGGAAGAATAGACGGTTTTTCTGATATTACCTCTACGAATACATCAGGTGACTGGACTGGGATGCTGGATAAAGTTTCAGGTCAAGGATGCTCGGGAGGTGATCATTTGGGTGCTGTTTGCTATACCGTTGAGCCAACTCGCTCAGGTGGGGACGGTGCATCGGTGATCGCAAATGAAATATACAATTGGGCTTTTGATGTGACGTTTGCTGATGGCCTTAATTTAGACAATATGCTGGCAAAAGACCATTCCATTAAATTTCTAAGCGTTAAGTATAATCAAAGACGAGAAACTTGGCGCGTAGGTAGCCAGCTATCACAATCGGGTACTTTTACACCTGTTGAAGTGGCTGAACCAAGTAGCATAGTGCTGTTCGGTCTTGGTTTGATTGGCCTTGCAGCAGGTCGCCGTAAGGTCTCAGTTTAATCCCGGCTTTTTGCGTCAGAACTCGCTGAAGGTTCTCTTAGGACTGATAGCCGAAGGTAGAATAACTATTAAAAACATCTATTCTGCCTTCAAATCTTTTTGGATAAAATACAGCTTTAACTCCTTTATCTACGCTTTTAAAATTGGCTAAATCAATAAGTTTAGGCCAGTGTAATGATGGCTTAGAAGGCTAGAACAATTCCAGGATTTCGCCAATTATAACTCTAGTCGTAATGTCCTCTATCTAGAGGGCGTTTTTGAAAGACCAGGTTGCGGACGGTGTTACCACCGGTAAAATATGGCCTGCTTATTGAAGCCAAGCAGACAATATTTCTTAGGCAAACTTCGAAAGTTACAAGGTTAATTCAAACCTTTTTCTGCTAAAGCTTCATATTCTTTGCACTCCCGCGTTTTATTGCGATGCTCAAGAATTGTTTTACATTTAGCTTCCGCCATACTTTTTACACATGTTAGTGCGGCCCTATAATGATTTGGAAAGGCTGCGATTCCAGATTTGTAGTTTTGCTCCATAGATGCACATGTGTTTTCAAAAGTGGCTTCCATCATTTTTTTCATCTGATCATTCAGCTCAGAAGACGCATTTATTTTTTCCATCGAACAGTGTGTTACGTTTTTGCACATTTTTTCTAACTGAACAGATAATTCATCTGCTTGTATAACGAACGACGCTGAAAGCATCGTAATTAAACAAATTACTTTTCGCATATGCCAATTCCTTGATGTAATCTCATTGTCAGGTAACCTGAAATAATAGTTCTTGTTTCAGATATTTGTTAGAAAAAATTCTTTAAGAGAAAATAATAGACGGCACCGGGTGTTCTCTTCCGCCTTTATTGTAAGTCTTAAAAAATACAGTTCGGTTTGCCTATACTTTTTCAATTACTCTTTTTACTACTATTCTTAAACACTAGACGCTCGTTTTATGTATTTAACATTTATATAAGTGCTTAGATGTTCGACGAATGAAAAGAGCGAAATATTAGACTAGAAAAGGAGGGTAAGACTAATGAGTTTAACTGATATTGTACAACGAGGATGGGATGCAGTTGGTGTTGGGGATTTCGATACCTTAGTGGCTGATTATGTGGATGACATGACTTTCATCATGCCGGGACAGTCCGATGCCCTTGAGGGGCGGCAGTCGTTTCGCGCGGCATTGGATGGCCTTGGGGATATTCTCCCACCAGGTTTCGAAATCATGGGGCTGCGCCAGATCGAAGGGGAAAGCGAAGTCGTCTCGATCATTGAGTGGAAGTCTGAGAAGGTTGCAGGCTCCCAGCTGTCAGTTCTGTTTAAGTTCAAAGGCGACAAAATCTACGAGGAACGTTGGTTCATCGACACCGAGCAATGGAAGAGTGCATTCTAAGTTCTGCTTTTTTAATGTTTATGTCGTTTTGAAACATGGGAGCGGCACGTTGCTAAACAAAAGTATGTACCGTCCAGCGAGTGTCATCAACGAGGTTGCTGCTTGTGGAGCTGACTTGCGCCGGAGATACTTGGTGTTTAATGTATAAACAAACATATGAGGAAGATAATGTTATGGGACAATGTTACAACGTAGTTGAAATCAGTTCTCCGGTCGATGAAGTATGGAAGACTATCTGTGACTTTCATGATATGTCATGGGCTTCGGGTGTTATCACTTCGTTAGAAAAAGTAGGTGAAAAAAACGGCGATGAAGTAGGTGCTAAAAGAGTACTTAACGACGCATTTCATGAGACACTGACGGAATATAACCCTTCAAGCTATACCTTTTCTTACAGTATTGATGATGGTCCAGGGCCAGTAGCCAGTGGCGCTGTAAGAAATTATGTTGGCGTAGTTAAATTAAGGGAAAATAATGGTGTTTGCTTGGTTGAGTGGAGTTCAGCATTTGAATCCACGAATGAGGACGATGTTATTGAATTTTGTAACCCTATTTATCAAGCGCTTTTAAATGCAATGAAGGAAACATTGTTGTTAAACACGTAACAAAAACAATGAGGTCAGACTTGGTCGGAAATAAAATAAGTTACTAGTTAGGAACAGAGAAATAATAACTTACGGCACTCATTGTGTCAGCTTTATTCACCTAACTAGACTTAAAATATATGTCTATATTAATCCGCTAAGTCGACTTTTTATGCGTAATAAACTTAGCCTCAGAAGAAGAATAAACTAAATAGGCAATGTCAGAATAGGCCGGCCAAGCCAGTTTATTCTGCTCAATTAATTAATCATCACTGCTCATTCTAGCTTCCTCATACCAACTAATCGCAATGCCAACTGTAATTTCACGAATTAAGACCAGCCAAATTATCTTGATTAAGTAACAAGGCTGAATGTCTGGCTTGTCGTAAAATAATACATATTTGAAGGGATACCCTTATTTAATGGGGGCATTATAGCGCCCTAGTTAATCGTGACGAGAATAGTCTCAGATCGGCTTCCGATATTGCCGCTAATATCAGTAGTCGCAATTGCAAATTGATAATTTCCCGGAAACATTTCACTTAAATTAATGTTATTTAAAGCTCCAGAAACCATAATTACGTCTTCATTTGAATCACCTTCGTACGATAAATAAATGGCGTAACTATCGATTTCAGCAGCGCTCAAGCTTGAACCATCTTCTCTCGTTGAAGGGGCCTCCCAACTTAAAGACATAGTCGCAAGCGGCCTAACCGTAATCGTAGCTATATTGCTTATATGTGCGCCTGTTTCGTTTGAAATAATTACGTCATATTGAGCCCCATCATTTAAGTTGATGCTAGAAAAGTTAAGGTAGCTTTGAGTTTCACCTATAATCTCAATGCCATTTTTTCTCCATTGATAGTTCAAACTACCTGAACCGGTCGCACTAACATTCAATGTCAGACTATCTTGCACATAAACAGTTTGAGGCACAGGCTGAAGTGATATTTCAATATCAACCACAGGCTCTGCAATAACGTTAACAGTCAGCAAAGCTTGCGTTGTTTTTGTGACATCTGCAGTACTCAGGGAAACGCTATATTCGCCTTGGTCATCTAATGAAGCCGACTCAATGGGATAGCTGTCGGAGTTGGCATCCATAATTTCCAGGCCATCAAAATACCATTGATAGCTTATGTCTTGGCCGTCAGAACTTATTGCAGAAACAAGAAAAGTTGCAGTATCGCCCACATTTACCGATAGCGAAACTGGAGTTTCAGTAATGGTAATATCAGAAATAGTGGGTTGGGCTTTGTTTTTGCCTCCCCCTTTTCCGGAACCTTTGGTAGGTTGCTCCGTTGATTCATCATTTTTCCATGAGGGCTTTGCTGTTGCTAAAGATCCGTGGCTCAAGAGGAAAACTAGTGATAAAAATATAATAGACAGCTTTGAATTCAATGGGGGGCTTAGTGACAACATTTAACTACCTCGCAATTAATACTACGAGGCTATTAAATGTTAAAAAACGTGAAAAAGTTAAAATTAAGTCTCGACAAGCTTGGGTTTTTCGTCAATATATTGACTAATAATCATTTTTGATAAGCTCGTCAAAATTGCTGTGTGAACTTTTCGACGTTCTTAATGTGACTTGAGTCAGCCTGAAGGAAGCACCAAAATTTAGTCAGCAAAAATATTCCTCCGTAGCCCAATTTAATCGTATGCTCATCAATATGCGGCTCGTCTTATTAGGTTCTTTCCTCGACAATAAAAAAAGAGCACCTACTTTTTTCATCATGAGATTTGATCCCGCGATTCAATTCAGCTGCAAGGGGGCTGCCCTTTGAACCATTCCACGCGTTACTATTCTGCCTTTTATTTTCTTGCGCTATCACGTTTAATTGTCCTTATAGATCAAAATTCATACTTCAAAGCTATTTATTTACGCCACAGATACAACGCGAGATATCACTGAGCTATTGTTGTAGTGGGCCGGGAACCTTGTATTCATCGTACGTTAATAAAAATAAATATCAGAGGATACATTATGAATAAAGAACAAAAACCATCATCCTATAGTAAGTTGTTTCAACTAGGTACAGCAGGTGTAATTGCTCTCTCATTATCAATGCCTACATTGGCAGCAAAAGGTGGCGGAGGCGGAGGTGGCCCTAAGTCTTCAGCGCCTAGCAACATTGCCGCTGCCGGTGACAGTATCACCATGGGCTTTGCGGCGAATTGTACCGGCAATGTTTGGTTTTGGGATCTTGCTTGCCTACTTGGGGGAGATCAACCAGAGCACTCATGGTTTGATGGCTGGTCTTCAGACGTTGATAGCGTGCATGATCGTTATAAAAGTTTGGATCGTAAGATAAATGCTAACAAGAATGCTGCTATGTCAGGCGCTGAAATGCGAGGCACGGGGGATTCTGGTGACGAACCAAATTTCGCTGCTCAAGCTGCGGACATTGTTTCTCAATTCCCTGTCCCTGACCATGTTGAGGTACTGTTAGGTGGAAACGACATTTGCAATAGGGATTGCGTCGACCCTGCGCATTGCTCAGACCCTCTATTTACTGAGGCTGAATGGCGAGAAGCCGTTCAAGCTGGCCTAGATACTTTGATGACAGGACTACCATCAGGGTCGACAGTACAGCTAAATGGCATGCCTAGAGTTCAGGACCTGCGTCAGGCCGGCTTAGACAAACAATCCGGAAATGCCAATGTTAACTGCGACTCGGTCTGGTCAACCTATGGCATCTGCAGAGTGGTAACCAACGGTGGCATATTAAATGGCGAATCATCAGCTACTCGACTTGCAGCAGTAGCTTCGGCACAGCAAAGCTATAATGCAATTCTTGCTGAGGAAGCCGCGGCTTACAATAGTAACTCTAACGGTAAAAACCCGACTGGGATTGAAGTAGTCTCAGAATATGTTGATGAATATACCCCATCGGGTGGTACCTTCCAGTTTGGAGGTGAGAATATTGACGGCGGAGACTGTTTCCACCCAAATGTTGCAACCCAATCATTGATTGCTGATTTTGCATGGGCAGGTAATATAGACAAATAGTTTAGGCCGTTAATTGAGCTGGGCTTCCCGGTTTCAATGCTGAATTATCTAAACTGCATCTATCTTATTGCCCCCATAAATAGATACGTCGATATTAATAGACGCTCTTTATCAGGCTTAGCCCATATTGAGCAATATACCGCCTTAACCTGGTAAACAGAGGCAAGAATATCTGATGAGTGTTTTGTGTTAAACGATTGAACTTACAGTAACAAAGTCGTCATCACAAAAACACTAATTCATGATTGCTAAGTCGACGTTTAAGAGGTAATAAAAATGAATCCAATGATGACCACTAGTCGTACTCTATCTTCTGTAGAATCAAGAGGCCGTCTATTAAATGTCTAGAAAACTAGGGGCTTGCCTCAGGTGAAGTAGACGTTAATTTATTTACCTTTTTCATCAGATTCATAAACCGCTTATATTGTTTGTGGTCCTCATTAATGTGTTTTACCCTTTGGATACAAAGTCGGCACAGCTCAATGTCCTCTATGCTAGGGGGTGCCTGATGAAATACTTTCAGAAGTGTTTGCACCAAATTAAGATTAAGCCCAGGGTGCTTTGGGGTTTCGATGAGAGCTGACTCAAATGTAGTAATAGCGTCGGAGAAATCACCTTTCTCAGCCAGTTCAATGCCTCTTTTATTTAGATTACGGGCTCGGACTTTTTTCTTGTAGTTAAACGAATCCTCCAACATATCTGTCACCGCCATTTGGACCTGTTTATCACCTTGATAGTCCTGAGCAAGATTATTTAATACCTGTTGTGCTTCTTCACCTTGATCTACAGAATAAAGAGATTTAGCAAGCTCCAAACTGGTATCTTGTGAAAGTAATTCAGCATTCGATTCGCACAGAGTTTGTGCTTCCTCTAATACCTTGAGAGCCTCTTCTTTATAGTCCTGCCCTGACAAAGCACGTGTTTCAACCAGTAAAGACTGAATCTTAACTTCGTTGGAGTCACCGTATTTATTATTGACTTGTTTTAATACACCCATTGCTTCTTTAAAAAGCGCTTTGCCATGTGGGCTCTTATCGGCGTCACAAAGATCCGTTAGGCAGCGGCTAAAATCTAGATGGGCATCAGGAGAGTCGTGACACGAGTGCTCACCTAAACCAACAGTTCTTCGGTAAGCATCGGTGGCCCGTTCAATATTTAGATTGTTAACGCAAACTTCGCCCAGCTTTTTTTGCCTTAATATATTTAGTGGTGAAATGGCAACGGCGACCTCAAGGCTCTGTTGTGCTTTCTTAAGCTCACCTTGCTGTTCATATATATCTGCGAGTAGTTCATGGGCAGCGAGGTTTTGCGAGTCATTAACGATCACTTGCTGGCAAGTAGCCTCTGCCGCATCGTAGTTTTTTTCAGCCAGCATTATTTTGGCCAACCCTAGGCTTGCCCAGACTAATTCTTTTTCAACTTGCGCTTCTGTGTACAGTTGCCTAGCCAGGTCAAAATTGCCTTCTAGATAATTCAGGTTAGCCATGATACGAATACACCAAGTCCGATATTTTGACTTTTTCCTAATCTCTTGGGCACAGAGAGAAATCGCAGTAGGGTAGTCTTCCTGATCCAAAGCACGATTAATGGCTAGTAATGCCTCTTTTTGGTCTACTATTTTGTCTAACCTTTGTTTTAGGGCTGCTTGAGAGAACGGTTTGGCAAGATACCCGTCAGGTTGGTTTTCAACTGCTGCCATCACCATTTCTTTGCTACTCTCAGCTGTTATGATGATGAATATGTCGGTGTGTTTGAGGTGTTTAAGATAACGTAATTCCTCCAAAACTTGCTGCCCGTTTTTACCTGGCCCCAAGTTATAATCACAAAGGATAACGTCATATTTAACTTCTTTACAGGCGCTGATAGCTTCCTTACCATTTTTCACGGTATCTACTTTTTCTACACCAAAACTGAGCATCATTTTTTTCATGGACATTCGGAAATTTTCAATGTCATCCACAATTAGGAAATGCTTACGCTGGTATGCCTTAAATAGTTTGGATTCGTCTAAACCGCACATATCAGATTAAACACATGTGCAATTTTTTATTAGTAAGCGCTGAAAATGACAAAAGAGTATTCGGACTAGGGCTGTAAGTAGAAAAGGAAGAGTGAATGCAGGGGAGTGCTTTCATATCGGAAGACCTGGTTTGGTTGTTTGGTAACTCAGCCGTCATAGTATCCACCTTAGACCTGGAGCTTTGCGTCCCCACCTTTCGGTAAGTTTGCCGTTTCATCTAATTTGACGCTAAATAAATATTTGGTGAAAAGCAAATCCATCACACTTAAAGTGTGAGGTGCGTCACACAAAGAGTCTTGTATTTAACTCTGTTTTACACTCAAGGAAGGAAAATTTGAGTTGTAATCAGTGTGTCACATGGTTGACGTAAAGCAGTAAACCCAATTTTGCATCCAGCTTTGAGCTAAAAGGCCCTTCCTGGGTCATTTCGCGAGTCATGAAAAACCATTCATTATTCACATGTGAATATCGACCACATCTGAACCAATTTTTTTCGGCCTCTCCTAATCTGGTACTCATTTGATAACTCCACATAAGTCAAGAATGTGCAGATTTAGAAAAACTTGGGAATTCTTTAATAAGAGCTCCAATCAGCCCTAAAAGAAATTCCTACTCTTTATTTATATAGCTTTTTAATGCCGGTTATATCGCCATCAAACAGGTCGCGTTTTTTTATTTCGCCTGTTTCGGCGTATGCGAACATTGTTTCTTCTGTGCATGTGTCGTCTGGGTGACCCATTCCTGCTGCATGGCCAATTTCATGCGCGGCGATATTATGAAAATCCATAATGCTGGTATTTGTTGTCGCGTCACCCCAACCAAACTCTTCATCGTCATAAACCTGGTCCCACTCGACAAGTTCGCGATTACTGGGTGGACCGCCAAAAATCCCCCATACAATCGTTACCGCGATGACATTTTCTTCTTCTATACCTGCAAAATACACTTCATTTTTATTGTCAGGCGCGACACTGTCAGCACCGTCAACCGACCCCGCTACTCGTTGATTAAAAATAGTTGTAGCAGCTTCAGTGTTCCAATCATTAATCACCTTGTTAATCGTGCTAGAGACAAAAGAGTCGGACATACCTGCGGCATTGCTGCTATCGATGATATAGCTCTCTGCTGTTTTCCAGTTGGCGCCATTTCCAATGAAGGCAAAACAAGTAGAGCCTCCTTGGTCTTTTTTCTGTCCGCCATTTCCGTTGCCAGGATTATCTGGTTTTGCCAAATTTCGATAAGGGTGAACGATGGCATAACCTTTTACAATCTTACCTTTGTGCTTGGTATATCCAAGGCTGTATATTCCTTGGGCTACTTTAACTGCGTGCTCCGGTAGGTGAAATGAATTTGGCGCACCTTGAACGCTGCTGATACCAAAAGCCAAAATTAGAAATAAGTATGCGAGATGAGAATTGACGGTATTTTTCATGTATTACTCCTATTCTAATATTCCACCTAACTTGGTGTGGCCTACTAAAATACACACGTTTAAGTTGTCAAAATGAAATATACTGCAATAAGAGTGCCTTTCCCTATATTTCAAGTATTTACGTTAATAGACGTTATTCTAACTGACTTAATGTGTTAAAAAATCCGACAGCAAGCACACCATGTGTCATGATGTGTTGCCGATGCTAGTTTTTTGCCACGAAAAGGGGGTAATGACGGCTTCTTGAATTCACGAGATATTCTTCGTTTTGTTATGGCTTGAAATCATAGCTTTATCCAACACCTGCTTGGTAAAGTTCAGAGAATCTCGGCAGGTGAGGTCATAAGCAGGCGTCGAATAAATCTATGACACTTTTGTCGTTTGATCACGCTAAAATAAAGTCCGCTATTCGCAGCTAAGCAGCCAACAAAATATGCCGTTTGTTGCCAACGAAGTTCAATAAATAGAAGATATAGCCTTAATCACATGATGTCCGCTCTTGGCATGCCCGTGCAAGTTTAAGGCGCTGAAAACCCGAGTTAACCGATGACATTGATTGGCACACTGAGGGCTTGGGGTTAAAGGCAAGAATTTACTATTTTCTTCTTAGATTATTTAGTGAAATATTTTATTAAGTTGTGGTAGAAAAGGAAGATTTAATATGGTCTTTAAACGTTATTTGCTTTTGAGTTTTCCATTGGCTTTTTTTGTAGAGTAAATACAGGCGTTTTCTCGGCAGATTTCGTTCTGGCAAAATGGCTTTGAATGTACCGTCTTGTATCTCTTGTTCTACTGTAATATTGAGCAACATGCCGATTCCTAGACTCGCGCGTACAGATTGGTATACCCCTTCAATATCGTTACAAGTATGTGTCGTTGAACTATCGGCTCGAATTTTTTCCTTATTGAAAAAGTTTTTTAATGCCTCTGAGCTGTTAAGTGGTGACATCAAAATAAGTTTGCCGCTACCTAAATCGGAAAATCGTTTTGGCATGCCATGTTGTTCAAGATAGATCGGCGTTGCACATGCTACCAACTGCGTCTCCATAAGTGGAATAGCGATCATATGGCTATTATCCTGTAATTTACCTAGTCGAAAGGCGAAATCCAGGTTTTCATCATGCAAATCTTCAAGGTTTTCGCTAAAGCGAATATCAAACTGGACTTGCGGGTACTTAGTCGTAAAAGCAGATAACAAATCAAAAATTTTAGAGCGAGCTAATGCTTTGGATAAAGTGATGGAAATAGTGCCGTTAACGGCGTCATCTTCAGCAAGTAGTTCATCTTCAGCTTGAGAAATTGATGCGAGTATACTTTTACAGCGTGGATAGAATCGCTTGCCTGCTTCTGTGATCTCAAGCTTTTTATGAGACCTTTGAAAAAGCTGAACTTTCAGGTTATGTTCAAGTTTGGTTAACTGCTTACTAACAGCAGGCGCTGAGTAGTTTAATTTCGCTGCAGCTTGAATGATGCTGCCTGTTTCTACAACCGCGATAAAAACCCGATAGTGGGCGAGATTAGACACTATCAATCCTCCTTCATACAAATTATGGCTATTTTACACAGGTTATAGATTCCAATTGGTTACGCAAGGGTTAACTAAGAATCACTTTAGGGCAACCCTGATGGGCGTTATAGTTTCTCCAGAAGTTAATCGAATATAACCAACCAAGATAAGCGATTAGGAATAAATATGATCGAACTTGCTAAATCCTCTATCAGCATTTCTGCGCCAGTTGATGCTGTCTTTAAATATGTTTCAAATATGGAAAACTATAAGGAATGGTTTCCCGGTGTAGTTGACATAAGGTCGGCGAATGATATGGCTCATGGTCTCGTAGGAAAACAGTACGTGGAAATGTTATCGCTACCTAGCGGTGATGCTGAATTAGTGATTGAAGTTGACCAGTGTGACGTGAACCGCTTGTTCTTAACCAAGGGGAATTTACCAGGAGTATTGCCGCAGATGAAGGTTACATTCTCCGTCAATGAAGAAGACGTGTGTGAAGTGAATTTGCAATATCATAGCCGCAATCCCGAGTTAACAGCAGCTAGTGATATTGGTATGGCTTTAAGAGAAGACCTAAGCATTCGTGCAAACAAAGGTGTGGCTAAGCTGAAGGCGATTATGGAGAAAAGAACTTAAATTTTGTGCTCTGTTCGAGCCAAGCTGTATGGCTCAGCTTTAACCACATAAATATCGGTGGAATGTGAAAGGGAATTTTACTTCGTTTTCTAGGGTGAATGATTCTGCCGCTTAATCCCTCTAACAATTATCGATGAAGTAGCTAAGCGGCAGAAAAGTCATATTGACAGTTTAGGATGATTGTCCTAGCATTATTCAGAAATAGGGCGGGCGTCCTAGGCGTTGTGAATAGAAATCAGAGGAGATACTCATGTCCACAGATATATTTAAGTCTTTTCAGTGCGGGGACCTGACGCTTGCCAATCGTATGGTGATGGCCCCGATGACTCGAAATCGAGCGAAGGAAAACGGGCTCGTGTCTGGAATGATGGTGACGCATTACCAACAACGGGCTTCGGCAGGTCTGATCATTGCTGAGTCGGCTCCAGTCTCGCGTCAAGGTGTGGGGTATCCCAATACACCAGGATTATTCAGCGAAGATCAAGCAGATAGCTGGAAACCCTTAATCGAAGCAGTGCATGTGGAAGGCGGGCATATTTTTGCTCAGTTGCAACATTGTGGCCGTATATCTCATTCCAGTATGCAAACCGATAATGCGCTGCCGGTCGCTCCCTCAGCTTTAAGGCCCAAGGGACAGGCAGTAACCTATTCCGGTATGGTGGATTTCGAAACGCCACGTGCTCTGGATGAACTAGAAGTCCCGCTCATTGTGGCTCAATTCCAGCGTGGAGCAGAGATGGCAAAACGTGCGGGCTTTGATGGTATCGAAGTGCATGGCGCCAATGGCTATATTATCGATCAGTTTTTGCGTGATGGTAGTAATCAGCGATCCGACATCTATGGCGGTAGCGTGGCAAATCGCATGCGTCTGTTAAACGAAACTCTTGATGCGGTTTGTAGCGTGTGGCCGGCTGATAGGGTGGGGGTACGCTTAACGCCGGAAAACAGTTTTAATTCCATGGAGGACTCCAATCCACAGGGGCATTTTGGGTACTTCATCGAGCAATTGAGTGCTCGTAATCTGGCGTATGTACACGTACTGGAAGGCGATATGATGAGCAAAGAAAACTTGGTGGATTATTGCGCCTTACGTGCTAAGTTCTCGGGAACTTATATTGCCAACAACGGTTATAATTTAGCCAAAGCACAAGCTACCATCGCTAATGGTGATGCAAGTCTGGTAGCCTTTGGTATTCCTTTTCTTGCAAATCCAGATCTGGTGTATCGGTTCCGCGAAAATCTGCCGTTAAACGAAGCGGACGTGACGACCTTTTATGGGGGTAATGAGCTTGGCTATACCGACTATGCGTTTTATCATAGTGAAGAAGTAAACGTGTAATTTGAAGGTAGTGTTATGAGTGGTATGTCCAAACGAGATCAAATCATCGAGGCGGCTGATCAGCTGTTTTATCAGCAGGGCTTTGAACACACATCCTTCGCGCATATTGCTGAGGTCGTGAAGATTTCCCGCGGCAATTTTTATTACCATTTCAAAACCAAAGATGACATTCTGGATGCGGTGATTAATCTACGGCTGGCCAATACTCAGGCCATGCTCTCTCAGTGGGAGGTGGAGTGGAAAACACCGGCCGATCGGATCCTTAGTTTTATCAATATCCTGATTATGAATCGGGTCAAAATTAAACGCTTCGGTTGCCCGGTGGGCACACTGACCACGGAGCTTAACAAGCTTGAACACCCGGCCCAGGATGATGCTAATGAACTATTCACCCTGTTTCGCACCTGGCTACGGCACCAGTTTCAGCAATTAGGCTATGAAAAAGAGGCGGATGATTTATCCATGCATCTGTTAGCTCGCAGCCAGGGAGTAGCGATCTTGGCGAGTGCATTTAACGATGAAAATTTTATTAAACAGGAAGTGAATCAACTGAAAAACTGGTTGGGCCAATATACCCTCGGTACAGTCTGACTTAAAACATTATCTCAATAGACAGGAGAGTTAACTGGATGTATATCGTATTGCTACAGTTTTCTGGTAATAAAAGCCAGGCTTCGGAATTTATGCCGGGCCATAAAGAGTGGATTAAACGCGGAATTGATGAGGGCGTATTTTTAGTCGTAGGCAGCCTGAGACCAGCAAAGGGCACTGGAAAAGGGGGCGGCGGCATCATCGCACACAATACATCCCTGGAAGAATTACAGCAGCGCGTGAACGAGGATCCCTTTGTTGTAGAAAATGTTGTTACGGCAGAGGTTCTGGAAATTTTGCCGAACCAGGTGGATGAGCGTCTGAGCTTCCTGTTGGATTAACAAAACCTTTACAAGGAATAACGCATGAGTGAGCCTTTTATCGCCCCTGACGGGAAAGCACGTTGTCGCTGGTGTGGTAGTGCGCCATCGTGGCAAAATCGAAGCTGTAATTAATAACGCTCAGCGAGCCCAAGAGTTAGTGAAGCAGGAAGGTTCTCTGGCGGCCTTCTTCTGGCGTTATGAGCCTAAAGCCGGAAATCTGGCAGCACCACAATCCGTTTCAAAGTCGGACGAATCGTTGGTTCTCGCTAAAGCTTTAAAAAAGATGGGCTGGAAGTTCGTAGGTCCAACGACAGTGTATGCTTTTATACAGGCTATGGGCTTGATCAACGATCATGTTGAGGGCTGCGTGATAAGAAATAAAGTTGAAGGTGCTCGCAAACGCTTTAAGCGACCTTAAAACTCCCCCGTTTTAGTTGAGGCTTACTCGAATTTGCCAATACCTCAACAACTTCACCTTTTTCTAGCGCCTCTCGACAAACAAAGTCTGGAATAAACCTCCGTTTAATTGCCTCCATCATAAACATCGCATTGTTAACCCGTAATGTACCTTGAACGTTCACACCATCTTCAATGGGCCAAGTATTTTTCCCTTTGAAATAACTATATTATTCTAATTCCATCACTAAGGAAGGAGAATTATGCGCTTTTCGTTAAATACAACACATTGTTAACTGATCTATAGCCTGAATACATTGGGGGTGTTAGCATGGTTTTCTTTGATCGTCGCCGTGTGATAGCAAACCGCGCGAACAAAAAAATCACACCAGAATTTGCAAGTAATAAAAGTGAGCAAGCACTAAACAAAGAAACAATATAAACGAAAGCAGCATAAACGAAGGTCATGCAGTATTCATTTTTGCGCTTCCTGAGGTTCGTAGTCATAACTCTAAAAATCCTACTGAACCTTTAACCTTATTAGGGAGTTTTTCATGCCACCTAGCGTTAAACCAAATAATCCAAATTTTTCCTCTGGCCCGTGTAGTAAAAGGCCAAACTACCAAGTTTCTAATTTAGACCTTCAAACCCTCGGACGATCCCATCGCGCAGCCATAGGCAAAAAAGCCTTGGAACGTGCTTGCGTTGATACTGCTAAAATCCTCGGCTTGCCTGAAGGTTATCGGGTTGGTGTGGTGGCTGGTTCTGACACGGGTGCCATGGAAATGGCAATGTGGTCTTTATTGGGTGCTAAGCCTGTTGATATATTTGCCTGGGAGTCGTTCGGTAAAGGTTGGGTGACGGATATCGTCAAACAATTAAAACTAGATGATGTGAGATGCTATGAAGCTGATTACGGCAAGTTACCCGACCTAAGCCAAGCAAACCCAGCGCACGACGTTGTGTTTACCTGGAATGGCACCACTTCTGGTGTGAAGGTACCTGATGGGTACTGGATCTCAGACGACCGAAGTGGTTTAACCATCTGCGATGCCACTTCCGCTGTATTTGCAATGGAAATGCCTTGGGAAAAGCTCGATGTTGTGACGTTTAGCTGGCAGAAAGTGCTGGGTGGCGAAGGCGCACACGGTATGCTTATTCTAAGTCCTCGCGCTGTTGAACGTCTGGAGTCTTACACGCCGTCGTGGCCGATGCCAAAACTATTCAGAATGACCAAGGCTGGAAAATTGATTGACGGCATATTTAAAGGTGCGACTATCAACACGCCATCCATGCTTTGTGTCGCCGATTATCTAGATGCACTCGATTGGGTTGAGAGTATTGGTGGCACGCCCGCTCTGATAGCACGTTCGAAACAAAACCTTGCAGTAGTTGAAGAGTTTGTTGCCCAAAATGACTGGATCCAATTTCTTGCCGACGATCCAAGTCAACGATCTAATACCAGTGTTTGTCTCACCGTGGACTTACCAGCAGAGCAACTAAAAGCCATGACTAAACTCCTTGACTCTGAAGGCGTGGCCTTTGATATAGGCGCCTACCGTGATGCACCAGATGGCTTGCGTATTTGGTGTGGTGGCACCGTTGAGGCTAATGATTTAGAAGCGCTAATGCCTTGGCTCTCTTGGGCTTATGAGCAAGTGCTTAAATAGCACTGCTTAAATAGTACTACTAGAATAATTGTACAAACATAATGGTAAAACAATAATGAATTAATCAGTTTACAATGTGCACGAGCGCTCCATTTGCTTTGCTCGCGGTTGTCACCTTGTTTCAATATCTTGTTTTGCAAGCTGGGTTTTATCTTACTTTGCTTGCTAAAACAGTAATATAGAGGTGAATATGCTAAAAATAAGAACTTACAACACCATTGCTACCATCGGGCTTGAGCAGTTTTCACGCGCGTCTTATGAAGTGGCAAGCGAAATATCTCATCCAGATGCATTTATTCTTCGTAGCCAAAAATTGCACGAAGAACCGTTTCCAGAAACTCTTTTAGCCATTGCCAGGGCTGGGGCAGGTACCAATAATGTACCGCTAGATCGATGCGCTGAGAAAGGTATCGTCGTTTTCAATACGCCTGGCGCAAATGCCAATGCAGTGAAAGAGCTTGTTTTAGCCGGTCTATTATTAAGTAGTCGCGGTATCCTCGAAGGAATCGACTTTGCGAACAACATGGATAAAAGCCTTGATGAAACAGTACTTTCTAAAAATATGGAAGCTCAGAAAAAGCATTTTAAGGGCTCTGAGTTAGCCGGTAAAACACTGGGTATTGTCGGGCTAGGTGCTATTGGTTCCATGGTCGCTAATATGGGGATCGCATTAGGCATGAACGTGGTCGGATATGACCCGGCTATTTCGATCGAGGCCGCATGGCGCTTATCGAGTGATGTTGAAAAAATGGACAATATCAGCTCTCTCATGTCGCGGTGTGATTTCGTCTCTCTTCATGTTCCTGCTATTACCGCGACAAAACATATGATAAATCAAGAAAGCCTGGCGAATGCAAAACCCAATCTGTGCCTGCTTAACTTTGCTCGTGACCAGATAGTGGATGTAGATGCAGTTCTGACGTCTATGGAAGTGGGCACTCTAGGGCGTTATGTTGCTGACTTTCCTGTTCCTGCCCTATTAGGGCACCCAAAAGTAATTCTTATGCCTCACATAGGCGCATCGACGCAAGAAGCAGAGGAAAACTGTGCGGTCATGGCAGCGAATCAGCTAACAGATTTTCTGGAAAACGGCCATATCCTAAACTCGGTCAACTTCCCAGCAGCAAGTATGCAAAGAACTACCGGACACCGCTTGACCTTCTGTAATGAAAACGTCGCTGGTGTTTTAGGACATGTATTATCTGTACTGGCAGATGAGTCAATCAATGTTGTTGATATGCTGAACAAGAGTCGAGAGAATATCGCTTATAACATACTGGATCTTGAACAGGCCCCATCGCAACGTATATTGGATAAGATTAATGCAGTTGACCATGTAATTAATGTTCGTTCGCTGTAAGAACAATCACTTCTCTTAACCCCCCACTTAATATGCCTAGTTATTGAGTGGGGGGCTGCTTTTAAATTAAAGTGAATATTGTAAGGTGAATGCCATTTTTAATAGTGGATACGTTTTTTAAGGGTTTTGCCCTCTTATCTTGGAATTAAGTGAGTCGTTTTAGGTGATTCTTCAATTTATAGCCCTAGTCGTAATATCCTTTATTGAAGGTCAACCAGATAATATTCTTTAGTCAAATTTAGCTGTTTAAGTCAGCTTAGGCTAAGTCAATCTCGTAAAGCCTTCGTGCATAAAATTTTCTTCCGAAACTTCAGGGGCGAAGTATCAAACCAGCGTCGACAGGCACGATTCAAAGTACTTTGATCTGCGTAACCAAGCAATCCCGCGACTTGGCTAAGCGGTAGTTTGAGCTCAGATAGATAGCGCTGAGCTAGACTCATTCTAGTATCATCAATAAGTTGTTCAAAAACCAATTTGTTATCAGCCAAACGTCTTTGCAGAGTGCGAGGGTGTAGACATAGCTGCTCGCTAATAACTTTTATATTTGCATGGCCGCTAGGGAGTAATTGTTGAATTAGCTGGCTCACTTGAGTGGGCAAGTCCAAAGACGCGTCGCCGTAGCAAGCCATAAGATACTCTGTGGCCATATGAGCTGTCTGGGGATCAGCGCTAGCAATGGGTGTCTGCATGATATTCATCGGAAGATCTACGGCACAAAAGCTTTGATTGAAAACGACGTCGCAGTTAAAGAAACGCTTGTAGACAGTGGTAGGTGCTAGTCTTGGATGAGGAAAGAACACCCGTAGAGGTGAGGCTTTGTTACCCGCAAGCATACGCATAATAATGTGCCCATTTCCCATGGCCAGCTCCATAACCTGTCGCTGCATGATCGGGCTGGGTTCATTAATCGTGATCTGAAGGCGTAGATAGTGACCAGATTCATGAGGTTTGATCTGTATGCTGACTGCAGGAAACTGTACATGCAAATACCAACTGATAGTCCGTAAAGCTGACTCTACTGTTTCGGCGTTACGTGCTAATACGGAGAGGGGACCAAATATAGGTAACCCTTGCTGCGCAGAAAGTCGAAGACCAAAGTCAGGGCACTTTAACGTTTCAGAACAAAACTCCAACAAGGCAACGACGGTTCGGAACGGGATAAAACTTTCTGGTCTTTGCTCAATGTCCAGTGGCACTTTAAAGCGCGAGAGAATAGCGCGCTCGTTTCCGCCATTGCCCTTAATTAGAGAGGGCAAACCTGAAAAAATTGAGGCTCGAGCCAGGGAGTTCATATCTAGTTTCTGCGCCCTTCGGTGATTACATTATTGTGGGTTTTAGTTGGAAAAAATGCTTCAGACACCAAGTTTGTCTAATACTACTCTGTCATCATTAGACAAATAAATGTCATGAAATGCAAATTATTGATATTTTCTCCTCTCTATAATGCACGCTTCCATCGAAATAATAAAAAGGAGATGAGCATGAATGAAAGACAGGTGAGCATGGTGGGGCATGGCTCAGTAATTATGTTATTCGGACTATTATCCGGCATTGGTCTGACGATCAAGTTAATTGGCGGTATCGAGATATTTCCCACAATATTGCTTGAGTTTGAATTGCCCTCAACGGATCGTGCCTGGGCACGGGCTCACGCTGGAGGACTTATGAATGGTTTCATGGTGTTGCTGGTAGCTGTATTGATGTGGGCCATGAAATTGCCAGAAGCTCTAGAGCGAAAGATGTTTTGGATGATTGCTGGGGCGGGTTACGCCAATACTCTATTTTATTGGGGGGGAATGCTCGCACCAAGTCGTGCTCTGACTTTTGGTGATAACAGGCTTGGAGAAAACAATATTTGGGGAATCTTAGGCGTTGCACCTGCGTTTGTTTTCACCTTTATATCCATTTATGCATTTTTTCTTTTGATGCGACATGCCTTTCAGAAAGCAAAAGCCTAAGGGTTAGTTTAAAACGAGGAGACGACGATGACAGTGTGTATTGAAACCGATTATCTAATTATCGGCGCAGGAGCCATGGCGATGGCATTTGCCGACGAAATATTGAGAAACGATCCAAAGGCTGAGCTGACTTTTATTGAGCGCAGAGCCAGACCTGGAGGTCATTGGAATGATGCCTATTCCTACGTAAAGCTACATCAACCGGCGATAGCCTATGGTATTAATTCTCTCGAGTTAAGCGAGGACAGTAGCGACCTTTCCAGTTTGCCACAGATTCTTGCCTACTTCGAACGCGCAATTAAGCGTTTCAAGAAAACAGGACGGGTAAAGTTCTTGTTTAAAAGCGAATATCAAGGTAACGGCCAAGTTAGTTCTTTAATGGATCCATCTCTGGTAACTACATTTGGTGTTAGACGAAAAGTAGTTGATAGCACATACATGCGAGTAGAGGTACCTTCAACTCACCCTCCAGCCTATGAGGTTGAAGACGGTGTTGTGTTGGTTGCTCCGAACGCATTAAGCAACCTTGAGCAGGCGTACGAGAAATATGTGATTATAGGGGCTGGAAAAACGGGGATGGACGCTATTTTATTTTTGCTCGATAACGGTGTCGACCCTAATCGTATACAGTGGATTATTTCCAATGATATGTGGATATGGGCGAGAGAGCCTCTGATACCAGGTAATGTTGGTCGAGTTCTACTCGACCAGGCTCAAGCTCTTATAGACAGCGATAATCTTGAGGAAGCTTATCTCCGCCTTGAGAAGGCTGGGCAAATATTTCGCCTAAACAATAAGATCATACCGACTAAATGGCGGTGTGCGACGGTAAGTCGGCCAGAATATCAGCAATTGCTTTCGATTAATGATGTTGTGCGACAAGGGAGAGTGCAGCGGGTTAAAACTAATCAGATCTCTTTCGAAAATGGACATCAATTAGCGCTTTCCGATAGAGTCTTAGTCGTAAACTGCTCTGCGAATGGTTTGGCCAAAAGAGAGCCGAAAAAGGTTTTTCAAAACGGCCTAATTACCCTGCAGTCGGTTCTGATGTGCCAACAGGTTTTTAGTGCTGGGATAATTGGAAAACTTGAAACTAAACAGCTCTCTGATTTTGAGCGGAATCGTGTATGTCAGGCTATTCCTCATCCGGAGAGTGTGGCGGACCTACCTCACTGCCTCGTGCAGACCTTCGAGAATATGGTGGAGGGTAATCGAAAAATACCTTTTTGGTTCTGGAAGGCTCGGCTGAATATGATTTCGCACGGATCGGTATGGACTTATCTTATGAATGCCTGGAAGGTGAATCGCCTGTTGCATAGGGCAAAGGTTATGCGAGAGCGGCTTAAAGCTCAAGAATCCAAAAAAATTGTTCAAGAAAATCAGGACATGGAAGCTGCATAGAAACAAATATTATAACGCCTTCAGATGTCATGTACGTTCATAGTCTGTGGGCTTAGCTTAACCTGCGTGTAACAAAACTGATACTGAGAAAACATACATTAGCCCATCGATAAATGAGCCAAAGTGACTCGTCGTTAATTTCGTAGATACTTTCCAGTTACTCTACAAAGCGGGTCAGAGTCTTTGTGGCTATATCTGATTTTTTTGGGAGGGACGCCATTTAAACCTAGCAGTTTGAATGACGGTTTAGCGGACATTCAAGCCCTCGTAAAATAATGTCTGCTATTAGTTGCTAACCACAAGCTATTTCTTAGGGAAATTTAGTGCGCCGAGTTGTCTTTAAAACGACAGAAATCTAATCACCTGATGTCTTATATGGCACTGTTTTTCTGATACTAATTAGTAGATAGCTAAGTGGATAGTTCCAAGTAATCTAGCTTGTCTCTTAACTGAGGGTGACGTTCGAATAACTCAACCTCTTGGTAAGCAAATGTGTCGGCAGGGTCATAGGTTTACTCAGTCGCTTTATTAGCAGATAGATTTTTTTACTACTATTATTAAGCATAAGGGCTCCTTTAAGTTTCAAATCTTTGATTTTTGATAGAAACACTTATGACCAATAATTGAACGAACTTAAGTGGCTCAATTATTGGTTGTTCAGAACCCCTGATGCGGACGTTTTAGTTATTTCATCAGGATAGGCAATGTCAGCTGTTCTCGTCAAAGCTCTTTAAGAATTGTTGCAGAATTTGAAGTTTGACGGCATTTTCAAAATTAATGTTCGGTTGTGTCGCGTTTTAATGCTAGCGCGCACAGGATTGAGGTCGACGCTAGCCAAACTACTCAGTAGAGCTTATTCTGGTATAAGTGCTTCAGATGGAATCTCTGCACGTTAAATCCTTAATATACTTCAAGGTAAGATTATTCTAAGCGAGGCTTATAGATGAGTATTCCATTTTCATACCCATCATTAATGGTGAAGCAACTATTTGATCTAGAAAGTTGTACCTATACCTATCTATTGGTTGACCCTATAACTAGGGAAGGTGCGATTATTGATGCAGTTAACGAGCAATTTGATCGTGATATGCAATGTATTGAAGAGCTAGGTATAGAGCTTTTGTATGTGATTGAAACCCATGTCCATGCCGATCATATTACTTCAGCTGGTAGGCTCAGACAAAATACCGGCGCACAAATTGTGTACAGTGAAACTGCTCAAATTAAGTCGATAGACATAAGTGCCAACCATGGAGATGAACTGCCTCTAGGTAATTACATAATTAAGGTGTTGGCAACGCCAGGTCACACTCAAAGCTGCATTAGTTGTTATATTGATGGAATGGTTTTTACTGGTGATGCTTTATTGATTCGTGGTTGTGGTCGAACCGATTTTCAACAAGGTAATGCTGAGCTTTTATATAATAGTATTCATCAACAACTGTTCAGTCTTCCCGATGCCACACTAGTTTTCCCAGGGCATGATTATAATGGCAGAACTTGGTCAACTATCGCAGAAGAGAAGCAGTTTAATTCAAGGCTTAAACTGAGCATAAATCAGCAGCAATTTATTGAAACAATGAATAACCTTAATCTGGCATTACCGAAGAAAATTAATGAGGCGGTGCCCGCCAATATTGAGTGCGGAACTAATGTCACATCTGCCCGATTTATTCTTAAAGAGTTTTCTATCGATCAACTTTATCGGATATGGCAACAGCGTAAATCTAAAGAACTCATTGTTGATAACCGTACTGAAGAAGAGTTCTTAGCTGGTCATGTTCCAGGTAGTAGGAATATACCGCTGGGAACAGAAGACCAATATATAGGAGAGCTGCAAGAGTTTGAATGCGTGTATATTTATTGTCACTCTGGCAGAAGAGCTCAGACTGCTCTTACACACCTATCAATACTTGGCTTGGATAATCTGATTTGCGTCAGTCATTCTGGGATGCCTGACTGGATTGAGTCTGGATACCCAGTTGAGAGCTAAGCGTGAATTTAAGCCTTACACAGAGCAAGACTTAATTAGAATAGCTTATTTACTCAACTATGTGCTCAATTGCAAACTTAAATTTCTCATCTGAAAACACTGAGTGCAACCACATTACGCGCATATTAGGATTCCTCTTTAAGATAGGTAGTGCGCTGGGGTAATTAGGCCGGACATTTTTAACAAGACTCTCAATTTGGCTAAATTATCCTGAGTGACGAACGATCACAGGGAGGATGCTTTGTGCGAAATTGAGTCTCATTAATTAATGCTCTTTCAATAATAGGTATGCGTAAAGAGTATATTTATCATAATATATTAGGATCTAAATTCTAGAATTTAAGTTTGGGAAAAAAAGTGAGCGTGTCACAAATAGCTAAAATAGTCGCTTTTGGGAAGTGGAAACCACAGCCAAATGATTCAGCGATTGATAGAAAAGCAGATGAAATTGAACATTTTTTCGTTACTAGTCTGGTAGCCATACATGCACTAAAAGATAGTTCAAAGCTTTACGTTGTTGAAACAATTTTTGGAGGTGATGAGTTTGCATTTAATAATGCTCTTTTGAAAGTCGCAGAAATCCAAATTAAAGACGAGTTAGATGATGACAAAGCTATGCCTGAGAATATAAGAAGGATGGCTTGTGAGATTGGCAAAGTTGACTGGATAAATGATGACGAACACCTCCAGGTTGAGGATGTATTGAAAGAACTAGATACGTTAATAAAAGAATTATTTCCTAATGGTTCCGAAGGAGAATGGTTGGACGGGTTAGCTGCTTTGTTTTCTGGGGAAATGGGAAGTTATTTTGATAAGGTTTGTTTTTCACCAAGTGCGATATTCGAAGCCTATGTAGAGCGGATAAATACCATAAGGACAAAAGTAGATTCTCAGCTTTAGACTTGTCATTTTTTAAACCACGATAGTTTTATAGAGAGTTCATTATTGATCTTCGATCACTTCATTGTATGTCCGCGAGAGTCGGTAAATTATTAAAATAAAACCACAAGGAATAAATTTTTACCCTAGTGTGTTTTTATTTGGTACTTATATGACTCTTACCACAGTGCTACAGGTGAGAATAATTGAATGGTTTGGTGTGATCTCTAAGTGCGAATTTGAGACGCTTAATCAATTGCGACCCATTGGCAGATTTGCGAGCACTTAGCCTACGTCATAGGTAACCAAGGTTCATAAACACGCTGCGCAAACTTTCCACCGGCATGCAGCCGGAGCTTAGGTATACCTCATGAAAGGCCTGGTCTAGTGCCAATTTGTCTAATGCTTTTTTGTTGGCTTTTTGAATGTCGTCTTTAAGTTGCCATACCATCCTATTGCCGGTTAGGTAACTTAAGGGATAGCTTTGCTCGGTGCTGTACCAGTTTAATTCAGCTTGTACGCGGCCATCGGTAAAGCCGGTGGCCGCTTTTAATAGTGTGGCGGCATTAACAAATACATCGTCACTATCGAAGTTAAGATCCAACCCCACATTTAGGTAGTCTTTGTTGCTGGTCATGAAGTAAAGGTCTATACCCACCCGGGCTACCAATCGTGACATTTCGCGCTTAGCAATGAAGCGCACTTCATCTACTAATTCTTTATCTATATAGTCTACATCCAGCATGTAATCTTCTAGCATGGTGGTCCAACCTTCGGCGTGTTCATTGGCGCTGAAGATGCGACGTATAAACGAAGGGTGCTGGGCGGCTGTGGCAAATTGTAAATGGTGGCCGGGAACCCCCTCGTGAATCATCATCACCGGAATGCCGAGCTCAGTGTGCTCTGCCAGTTGGTCTTCTTTAAGGGTTAGATAAACCAGGCTGGTTTTTTTACCTTCCCTTAATGCCAATGGTGGCCACATGGCACCGGCGGGAATTACGGGCTCTAGAAACCCAGGGGTTTGCATAATTTTCATGGCTTGCTCTGGGGGCAAGACAAATAGTTTTTTATCACTCACAAAGCCATGGATGGAATCAATTTCTTGGTAATAATGATCCAAAATGGATGTTAACTTTCCATCTTTTAAGGTTGCTGCAAAGCGCTCATTTAAATATTCGTGTAAATCACTTTCTTTGGTGTCATTTGCCAGCCCATATTTTTCACACAGCTTTGTTTTAAGTGAATTTAGTAATGCTTGAGTTTCCCCCATAAAGTCTCGTGCCATTTTAGTCAGCTCGGCCGGGGAGTGAGAGATCTGGCGAATGGCCAGTAGTTCATTCACCTTATCCAGGCCAATGGCAAAGTTGGTGTGAGTCTTTTTGTTTTTTAAGTCACTCAGGTAACTGGCCAGGGCAGTATTACATTGGACGATAGCGGCTTTTAAACTATCCAATTGATGGTAGTTTTCCTGCTGCGCCCACTCCAGTATGGTTTGAAAAAGGTCGGGCAAACCTTCTCCTTGTTCTAGCTCAATATCACGCCAGCGGCTAATAGGTTCGGCTATTATTTCTGCCTCAGCGGCAAGGTAGCGGGGGGCCTGCTGTAGACGGGTTAATATATCGTTTAGTCTAAACTCGGGGTTACGCTCATCATTTACAAAAAGCTGAAAAATTCCGGCGCTGATACCGTCTACGCCGTTTGGCTGACTGCAACGCTGGGGACGGCCATGTTGTTGTAGTTGGGTAAAAAAGATGTCTTGCTGTAAGTGGCGAGCCATTAAATCCAGGTCTAGTTGCTCATCAAACGTTTCACCCTTGATGGCTTGTAATTTGTTTAGTAGTTCTTTTGCTTGCTGGTTACGTTGTAACATATGCTCAAGGCTAGGGTCACCTAGATCCCCCAGGTGCGCCTCATCTCCCAATGCCATGCTGGTATCGGCATCGGCCAATATAAAGCGTTTAAATTGTTCACTTATTTTTTCATAGGCGGTCATGGGAAGAACCTTTTATAGAGACATTGCATTATTTTATAATAGACATGTTTTCCACACTACCAAAATGCAGTAAACCTGAGAGTTTATTGATACCCATGTGGAGTAACCGCATTGCACTGGAAGCTTAGGAAGGATAAGTGCGATTTTTCCAGGAGTCCAGAATTATGAGCTGCTTGTCCAGCTGAATATCCCTATGGATTTTCGTTTATAGTTGTTTGTTCAACCTACTAGATCTGAATTTCTAAATTTAAATGAATAGTTGGGGGCAGTTTAAAAACTCACTTACTCGTAATTAACTAAATAAAAACATACACTCTTAAAAAGAAAACACCGAATACCAGGGGCTTGTACAATATGCAAGGCAACGTCAGGATGCTGAGTCACTATTCGATACGCTCCAACTCTCGTCTATCTACAAAAAAGACATCAGAATCGTCATGAACGAGTTTCTTCAGCCGCTTGAACATACATTGGCCTTGGTCATCCAACATAGGGATATGATAGCTGGTGTGCTAGCTTTGCTCTGGGGTGTTCAGGTCTTTAATTTTCTCAGTGGTCAGCGACTGTCACGCTTGGGTATTGTTCCGAGAACTGCTTCCGGTCTGGTGGGTATTATTCTGGCTCCAGTACTTCACAATGGTTTTGGTCACCTGCTCGCGAACACGATGCCATTGCTGGTGTTGAGTATCTTGCTGCTTAGTTTTGGCGAGCATACTTTTGTTGCGGTTAGCTTTTTAATCACGCTTGTTGGTGGGCTAGCCGTATGGTTACTCGCCTCTAAAGGTGCACATGCAGGCGCTAGCGGGTTGATATTTGGTCAATTTGGCTATTTGCTCACTTATGGACTGCTCGCGCAAACCGTTTGGGCGATTACGGTGGCTATTATAGTAGCGCTGCTGTATGGCGGCTTTATTGGTAATGTGTTACCTAAGTTTAAGCGATATAAACGAGTGTCCTGGGAGGGCCATTTGTCGGGGTTACTCGTTGGCATCTCGGTTGCATACTGGGCTATTCCTGAGCAAGTGCTAGCGTTAATGTGAGTAGAAATTACATAGACTCCCTCTTTATTTTCCTCGGTTTTTGGTCAGATGGCGAAAGGTTGAAAGGTTGAAAGGTTGAGAGGGCGTATTGATTACCTTTTGATTAGCCAACAAGGAAAAGGCGACTGATCTATTGATTTGATATGCCCGGTATAAAACTGAAAACTGTTATCCGATACTCACCAACCGAAGACATTAAACTTGACGTCTTCAGATGTAATAAATTAATCACCTGATGTCAGCTATATTTGGCACAAATAGGCATGAGATTTGTGCCATTATTTGCACTCAATTATAGCTTGTCGTCGATCACATTTCTGTTTTGGTGATCATTATCAAAAGAGAAAATTTGTGTAGCCCGATAGTAGTGTAATCTGGTTTTAATATTGTACACTTCAGCTTGTTTGCGCATCCTGCAATATTTTGTGATGGTATGCTAGTTTCAACAGAAGGCTATGCATACGGTGTAGTCAGGCTAAGCAGAGCATAGTGGATAATTAGTGTGCTCTTAACGTTTAATTTTGGTGATGAAATAATGTCAAAAAAAATTTTGGTTACAGGGGCTTCAGGGTTTATTGCTGGTCATTGTATTCTCGATTTGCTCGCGCACGGTTATCAGGTGCGTGGCACGGTCCGAAATATTGAACGGGTCCCAAGGCTTAGAAAGGTTTTCGCGAACTATTCGCAAAGAGCAGATGAAATAGAGTTTGCTCAGGCTGACTTGCTCGACTCAAGTGGTTGGTCTGAAGCTGTAGAGGGTTGTGATGGTGTATTTCACTTAGCCTCTCCCGTACCGATTGCGCGACCTAAAGATCCAAACGACGTTATCTTACCTGCAAAAGAGGGTGCATTAAATGCCTTGCGTGCAGCTAGGGAACAAGGCATAAAACGTGTTGTTCTCACCTCCTCAGTTGCTGCTGTAATGTATGGTCATCCAGAAAAGGTAAGAGCATTTACAGCGCAAGACTGGACCAACCTTGATGCACCAGATTTACCAGCTTACTTCCAAAGTAAGACCATCGCCGAGAAGGCCGCATGGGAGTTTGTTAAACCGGGTGGGCCGGAGTTAGTCACGATCAATCCGGGGGTTGTGTTTGGCCCTGCATTGGAAAGCGACTATGGTTCATCGCTCCAGTTATTATTCAATATTTTTACTGGGAAGTATCCTTTGCTGCCTAAAACGGGAGTAGAAATTGTTGATGTGCGTGATGTGGCAAGCCTGCACCGGCTCGCATATGAAGCGCCAGATGCTGCAGGTAAACGTTTTCTCTGTGCGAATGGTTTTACTTGGAATAGGCAGATAGCAAGCATCTTAAAAAAAGAATACCCTGATAGGGACATTTCAGCGCGAGAGCTGCCAAATTTTCTATTCCCTCTGGCGTCACGCATTGTTAAAGATTTGGAAATGGTTAAAGATGAGGCGGGTAAGATAAAAACAGCGAATATTGATTTAGCTAAATCTATTGGTTGGCAGCCTCGTTCGGTAGAAGAGGCGATTATCTCAGGCGCTCGTAGCTTCGAGAGCTTAGGTTTAGTCTAAATTACAGATAAATAGAATGTTCCAATGTTAGCTAAGGGAACGGAGGCGCTATTTTTTAATCAGTTCTAGAAAATCAGCGGAGTCAGATTCGCTTGAAAGCAACATAAGTAAATAATCAGGGCAAGACTAATATCTCGCTGTATTCATCAATTCTGGAAAGTTATTTTTATGTATATTACTCTTTTTTCTCGGCTGTGATGGGCCTACGAAAATAACAAATTGGTCTGATACAGAAACAAATTAATGGAGCTGGCTCGACTGGCAAGATTACTTCATTAGCAAAACATTAGCCGAAACAGCGATTTCCACTAAATTAACAATAAAAGCTAATGCGAAACTTAAACTAATGCTATTTGTTGGCAAACCACTGCTCAAGATATTCTATGCATTGGACAAGTTTTGACGGTACAAAATGTCGAGCCGGGTATAGGGCATAGAGCGTGAGATTGGGCTTCCTCGAATTTGCCAATACCTCAACAACTTCACCTTTTTCTAGCGCCTCTCGACAAACAAAGTCTGGAATAAATCCGATACCTTGACCCCGTTTAATTGCCTCCATCATAAACATCGTATTGTTAACCCGTAATGTACCTTGAACGCTTATACCATCTTCAATGGGCCAAACGTTTTTCCCTTGGAAATAGCTGTATATAAAACAATTGTGCTCATTTAGATCTTGCGGCAAGTTAATAGCGGGGTGGTGATGCAAATATTCTGGTCCCACACATACGCGGTATTTGAAACGCGTCAAGGGGCGCCCAACATAACTCGAATCGATGGGGCGACTGGACGCTCGGAAGCCTAAATCAAAGCCCTGTTCCACCAAGTCAACACTTTCATCCCCCAAGTGAATGTCTAACTCAATGTCTGGGTAATCCCGCATAAAATCAGCAAACAATGTTGATAAGTCGGTGATGCCTAATGCCATCGGTGCATTGATCTTCAATTTACCACGGGGATGCTGTTGAAGGTCCTGCACAAAATTATCTGCGTCATCAAGCTTTTCTAAGATCTCCCGTGCTCGCTGTAAATAGCCCTCACCTACATGGGTCAGCTGGATATTGCGCGTTGACCTATGTAGCAAACGCGCGCCAAGTGTATCTTCAAGGCGGCTGATCTCTTTACTGATCATGGATTTGGACGCATTGGTCTGCTCCGCTACTCGAGTAAAGCTCCCCAAATCAGCCAGGCGCACAAACAGTTGGATCGCTCGTAGTTTATCCATAGAGAGAGGTTTCATCCAAGGCAGGTAATTAAATATAAACTGTCTCCAAAATGGAAACAGTTGGTTCTCATTATAGGTATATATGTACATAAATGAAAACCCTAAACTTTGCCTTGTTGTTAGGAGTCTTCTACAAGTGAAATAAAGAGCCTTTCGGACGACAAGCACTTAACCCAACAATTAAATCAATGAGGATGACACCATGTACACACTATATTACCTTCCCGGCGCCTGCTCCCTGGCTACTCAAGTAGTTCTCCATGAACTGGATCAAGCGGTTGAAATTATCGACAAGCAACAGGTTGATGACTTTACTGCCATTAATCCGGTCGGTACGGTTCCGGTACTTGTCGATAACAGTGCCATAGGACAAGAGGGAGCCACTCGCCGAGAAGGCGCCGCTATTATCTTGTACCTGCTTAATAAGCATCAGAACTCCATGCTGCCTGTCACTGGTGCGGCTCGTGAACTAGCAATCCAAGACATCATGTTTGCTAATGCCACTATGCACCCAGCTTATAGTCGTTTGTTTTTTATCGCTCAGAACATATCTGATAAAAAAATCGATGAGCAAGCCAAACAATCAGCCTTCGAGGCTGCGGCTCAGGCTATTACCCGTCTATGGCAGGTCGTAGAGCAGCAATTAGACCACAAACCAGAGGAGAAAAAGTTTCTTGGCGGTGATCAGCCTTCGGCCGCGGATATTATGCTGACTGTGTATTCCCGTTGGGGAGCAAGCTTTCCGGTAGCGATTCAGATGGGACCTAATACCCAGAAAATGCTGGAAGCCGTACTGGCAATGCCCAGTTTCCAGCGCGCCCTCACTGCCGAACAGAGCCGGTCCGCGGCTTAGCTTTTTCAACTGACTAACTCTAGCAGCTGCTCAAAGCTGCTTAAGAGAGAGGAGAGCACTCATGGAAACTACAACAACTAGCGGCGACTTCGGCGCGAAAGAATTTGAGTCAGTGATGAACCTGATACGGGACTATTTTGATGGCCTGCACCATGGCGAGGTGTCGAAGCTGAGAGCCATTTTCCACCCGGATGCGTTTCTTAAAGCGTCTGGCTTACGGCGCAGTCTTGAGCAGTGGCTCGACGCTGTCGCGAGTCGGCCAGTGCCAGAGCAGCAAGGGCGGCCTTACGAGTTCAAACTACTGGCTATTGAAATTATAAAAGATCAGGCCATGGTGAAACTGGAATGCCCACTATTTGATCACTTTTATGTCGACTACTTGGGTCTGCTGAAAGAAAACGGGCGCTGGTTAATCGTCAATAAAATGTACACTGATTTACAGGAAGATATTTCGTGAAAACACTCAAGATAGAAATGGTCCACGACGTGGTATGTTCTTGGTGCTCAATAGGGTACGTCAACCTGAAACAGGCACTGCGCAATCTGGACATTGAGGCTGACATTTATTTTTTACCCTATGAGCTTAATCCCGACATTGGACCCAAGGGGGAGGGTATTGACGATCATCTTGGTCGGCGTTACCAATGGACTCAATCGAAGCTCCGAGAGTATCGTAAACACTTATTATCGGTGGCAAAGCGAGCCGGTGTTGGTATGGATTTCTCTAAGCGCACCCATTATTACAACAGTAACAAGGCGCACCGGTTGATGCTTTGGAGCGAAGGCTATAACAGACAACAGGCCATGAATGAGTTGCTGATTGATGCTTATTTTAAACGCGGTCTAGAGATTAGCAATGCGCAAGTACTGCTGGATCTTGTTGAGCAATTGGGTCTGGATCGATCACTGGCAGAGCATGCACTAACGTCGGATGAGGTAAATCAGCAATTGCTGTTTAAACAGAAACGTGTGCAGCAATTAGGGCTAACTAGTGTGCCTGCATTTATTCTTAATGAAAACAGCTTGGTCAGCGGCTCTAATTCGGTTGAATACTTTGAACAGGTAATACTAGACCTGACAAAAACAATTCAGCCTAGCCTTAATATTGCAAACTAAACCCACTAACTAAAAAGAGATAGAAATACTATGCCTTACGTTAATATTAAAATAACCGATGAAGGTGTGACTAACGAGCAAAAGCAAGCGCTAATTAAAGGTACCACCCAATTGTTAGTCGATGTCCTCAACAAAAATCCAGCAACGACCTTTGTCGTGATCGACGAAGTCAACACCGACAACTGGGGTATTGGTTTTGAGCAGGTCACGAAGCTCCGCCAATTAGCGGATACATAAGCGATCACCGGTATATACAGCTAGTGCGGACACCTTAGTTGTATATACTAAAACGTTGCCCCATAGACCTTGTTTGCTCTTTAAGTACTATGCTCTTTAAGTACTATGCTTGTTAAGTACTATGCTTGTTAAGTACTATGCTTGAAATTATGAGTTTTATGAATGAGAAACTCAGCTATACTTGAACGCACTGACACTAGAAAATCTGGGTCCCGCGATGACTAAATTCCTTCAATCCTGCATAGCGTTAATTCTCCTTTTTCTCAGTACCAGCATTTCCAGTAGCGAAGAGATTCAGCCCTATTTAACAGAGTTTTTCTCTGGATATGCTTATCAATTTGGCTACGGCAGTGGCACCTCTTCTAATAATCCCAGGGTCGAATTGGTAATTCATTATTGTTCCTCTGGATACTACTATAGCGTCGGCCAGTCTTGCCGTCCCAACATTATCGCTAAGGGCTACCAATGCATCAATATTCAAGACGCTGGACAGTGGCAAGTAATAGTTGAAAATGGCCAGGGTGTTATGCAGTGGATGTCAAATTCAACAGGGCCGGGGAACTTGCCGCTGTATATAAGATACGATGGTTCGGTAGCCGATGCACGCGACAACCCGTTTCTACGCGCCGGACCTGCACAATGTGGCTAGTGGCATTGATGAGGATTGCTCAACGGGCATTAAGTAGTGGGCTCAAATCTTGCATTTTGCACTTGTAAAAAACTCGAAGTGCTAACGTACATTATTCAACTGTGAGTAGGGTGGTTGCAAAATGCAAGACCTGACCCTGAGTAGTACTTGACCCTGAGTAGTACTTACACGCGGGAGTGAATGTTAAT
>Ga0209290_1000188_pt1 | contig 57143 bp, 52 predicted proteins | sample EN1Hudsemesocosm_2_FD_184632 | JGI IMG/M metagenome (GOLD analysis project Ga0209290, IMG submission 184632) | Methane-oxidizing microbial communities from mesocosms in the Hudson Canyon - EN10B Hudson Canyon (SPAdes) (version 2) | ecosystem: Environmental > Aquatic > Marine > Cold seeps... | reverse complement strand
TTAACCTGCAATGTTTCCAGTTTTGTGCGCGTAACTGACGGAAAATCACTATTGAGCAAGCGCTCTCGTGTGTCTAGCATTTACTACTTATCCATTCATTGGTTTAACAGTTTTGCCCTTTCAAAAGGCATCAAAAGAATCGCTTATCATTGGGTTGTGACAAAGATCATCCACCCAATTGTACGCTTTATCCTTCATTTCAATACTCTTTAGACTTGCTGAAAGCCCCTATCATTCGGCAACTACCGCCACTTGCATAATCCCAAGTCGCAAGGCACCCAAGCAACAACAATGCGTGACTCGGGAGAGTCAGCGACTAAGACCCTTCCATTAACGATTTGTTCCATTCTGTCGTGCTTTAAACTCCGACGGAGTGCATTGCAACCATCTCCGAAATACACGTGAAAAATTAGACGTATCTATAAATCCCAGATTCTCTGCAATCTGCTCAATTGAGTCGTCGGTGTTCTGTATGCACCAACACGCTAACTCCTTGCGTACCTCATCTAGCAAAACCTGATAATTGGTTGACTCCGCTTTGAGCCGACGAATCAATGTGCGTGCCGACATATGGTAGCGCTCAGCCAAGTCTTCCAACGTCGGATAACAGCCATCGTCAACGGCCAGCAAGTCCCGTGTGATCGTATCAGCCAACTCCCCTCCTTTTTGCTGGCGTTCAAGCAAGGTCTCGCATTCACGACACGCATTCCGGTACGCGTATTCGTCAGCCGTCAGGCAAGGCTGATCCAAAAAACTTCGTGGCATATCGACGACAAAGCCCGGCTTACCGAAGAGCACCGAAATACCTTCGAAGCGCTCAATATATCGGTCAGCCCAAGGCGGCTCGGCGAAGGGAAACTCAACCACAACGCCTTCAATAGTCGTACTCGATATTTTTGACAGCATATCGATAAACGAGCCTAACAACATCACCTGAATAAATTCTCGCAGTTCTCCTGTCTCGGCTAATTCATGAAGACGAAAGTATGCGCGATCATACGTTTCTTCGAGCTCAAACGTATAGAGCTGGATGCGTGTTGGCATCATTCGCTCAACAAGCTTAAAGGCCTGCCGTACGTCGCGGGAGGCAAGTGCGCCATAACCTAAGGGGCCATGAGAAGACACTTGGATAATCGAAGAGATATCCAAGCCTAGCCAAGGACGATCTGAAAGAAACATTCCACGTATGCTAATAAATTTGAATTGCTCAAAACTGATAAAACGCTGACGTTCTAACAACGACTCCCAGGATAACGTTGACCCTTCAAATACCTTATCAAGTTCAATGCCGAGACCATTTAAGTGTGCGCATAAAAGCCTCGCATAGGACGGATGGATCGCCGGAGCAAAGCGGGAGACGTTGGTTTTCTGTGTCAGCGACATAGGCAGGCCTATATAGGACGGCGGAATAAGTTTGCGCGTGTCAAAGCAAAGAACTTTTAAAATCAGTTTCTTAGCAGTGTTTAACAATCGCATTTATTCAACACGAGCATTAACACCCGAACAGAGCGCACCGTTTTCCAACTCAAGATGTCACAATATGACGATTATGTGCCAGTTTCAACGGTTATTTTTGAATTACCCATCGCGTCTAATAAGCATCACAGTAGTAAATACAAATAATGCTAATAAAGAGGAGTAACAACATGGCAGCGGCTGGCACATTTATAGCAGACAACGGCGATGTCTACGTCGATAAAAAGCGACATCTTTGGCTTGTATCAATGATGATTCCGGCAATGGCCGTTTTGGGGCCGGTTCTATACATGGAGTATGCCAACGAAACGTTTCTTTGGATGTTCATCGGCTTCTGGTACTGCCTATTCCCAGTGTTCGACTATTTCTTTGGAGAAGATACCAGCAACCCGCCAGAATCTGTCGTTCCTCAATTAGAAGCCGACCCCTATTACCGTTTTATCACACTGATCCAAGTGCCGATTGTCGTCGCGACGTTTATCTTTTGTGGCTGGTTCGTCGCCAATACAGAACTTAGCGTAACAGGCTACATCGCCGCGGCGCTTACCGCCGGCTACATTGGGGGCTACGGCTTAAATATTGGCCACGAGTTAGGTCACAAGAAAAACAAATTTGATCAATGGATGGCAAAAATAGTTTTAGCGCCAGCCGCTTACGGACACTTTTTCGTGGAGCATAATCGTGGTCATCACAAAATGGTGGCTACGCCTGAAGATCCAGCCTCATCAAAAATGGGCGAAAATATCTATAGCTTCGGACTGCGTGAGTTACCGAATGCCATCATCCGAGCTTCACAGTTAGAAAAAGAACGTCTGAATAAGCAGGGAAAATCTGCTTGGTCTCTACAAAATGAATTTTTGCAGACTATCCTAATGACCGTCGGCGCGTATGTTGCGATGGCCGCATGGCTAGGCGCAGAAGTAGTTCCATATTTATTGATCGCTGCGTTTTGGTCAATGTGGCAACTTACGTCAGCAAACTATATCGAGCACTATGGGCTGTTGCGTCAGAAATTGCCGAGTGGCCGTTATGAGAGACCTCAGCCGCACCATAGCTGGAACAGCAACCATGTTTTTTCGAACTGGGCGCTATTTCACCTGCAACGTCACTCTGACCATCATGCCAACGCAACGCGAAGCTACCAGTCACTCCGCCATTTTGAAAACCTACCATCGTTTCCTAATGGCTACTTTGGAATGTTCGCTGCTGCCTACTTACCACCACTGTGGTTCCACATCATGGACAAACGTTTGATCGAGGTTACCGGTGGCGATCTCAGCAAGATCAATATACTGCCAGAAAGACGCGCGGAGCTAATACGCAAATACGGCCTACATGAGCACCAAGAAACGGTAGAGCTTGATCAGGCTGCGTAACTGATAGGAAAGCTAAACTAAGCACTGATGGAACTACGAAATAAGAAAGTAATATAGTTTATCTTTCAAAAGCTTATTGATAACATTCGGCTATGTCTCCGTGGCACAGCTGGATAGCGCGGCCCCCTCCTAAGGGGCAGGTCACAGGTTCGACTCCTGTCGGGGACACCAAATCAGCAACGCCACCTTCCGGTGGCGTTTTTTATTGTTTTAAGGTTTCGTTAAATAGAGGTAAGCCGAGAATGTCCAAGGAAATATGGGACTATCATGATGCATTGAGCCGTACGCTATCGTCAGATGATATTCTCGCAGAAGTTATCACATCATATATTGATGACACCCAAACCGTTTTCAATCAACTTGTTGACGCTATTGAGTCTCGTGATCTCGAGAATATTCGTTTTCATGCGCATACCTTAAAAGGTACGGCGGCCAATATTGGCGCACCTAGTTTCTCGGATCATGCCAAGCAAATTGAGTTTGCCGTCAAAGACAATTTGATCGAACAACTCGAGCCACTGCTGGCTCAGCTCAAGCAGTCCAAATTGGTACTTTTCGAACAACTGTCGTGTTTTCTAAACGATAGGTCCCAGCCTGAAAAGTAAGGTTTGAGTTGACCTGACTGTTACGCGGGTCTCAGTACAATTGTGACATTCAGATTAGAATAGCGTCGCTCTGTTTCTACGCGACCTCAGAGCTTGTACGTTTTTTTGTTAGTCATTCACCACAGGAATCTGCATGCCAGTTGCACGCCTACGCCGCTTACCGGCGATCAATCTACTACGATCGCTTTGTTTACTGTTGCTAAGTTTCAATGCTCTATCCGCAGAACCTGACTACACCGAAGAAGACCACATTCTGCTGGGTATCGACGCCGTGTATGACTCAGGGCTTTATCAGGCCCAAGACGGCTTTGTTTACCCCGACATCAATTTTGACATTCGCCTTGGAAAGATTTTTGCTAAGGGCAGTACGTTCGGCTATGACTTATTTGAAGGCTCTCGCGCCTCCTTTTCTTTGGCAGTTACACGCGGCTGGCACTTTCTAGATTTAGACACCATTAATGACCCAAATAACCCCCTTTATTACGGCCTTGAAGACAGAGAACGAGCCATCGAAGCCGGCTTCATCTATAAGTATCGCTCGCGAGTCGGGCTTGTCTCATTTGAGTATTACAAAGACTATTCTGATGCACATGATGGACTCCGTACGGTCTTTCGTATTACACGACCTATTCCCAATAACGGAGGCCTTGTCGTCGTACCTAGCTTATTCGTCAACTACTATAGCCGTGAGTTCAACCGTTACTACTACGGCGTGACAGCAGAAGAAAATAATCGAGCGATTCAGAAAGCTTACGGTATCGTCAATGACACGACACGCGACCGTTATGAAAAAACGCGAACTGAATATAAACCAAATAATAGCGCTCAACTAGGCGTAGATGTTAACCTCCGTATGCCCTTGTCAGACGAACTAAGCGTGACGGGTTATTTATCCTATGAAGACGTCGTTGGCGGCGCTTTCCGTAGCCCGCTAGTAGAAGATCGAAAGTACTACCAAGCCAAAGTAGGTCTCGCTTACACTTTTTAGACTAGTTTCCAGAAGACTAAGCTAAACCTCTGTTAGGTTAGCTTCTGTGCTGCATCGACAATCAAGTGGCGTAACCACTGATGGCCCGCGTTATGATGCAGTAAGGGGCTCCATGCCATTTTGAGATCGAAGTCAGGAATTTCAAATGGCGGCTCCTTTACGATAAAGCGCTTATTCTCCAGATTAAGTTTGGCTGCCTTACTCGGTAACGTTGCCACCAAGTCATGCTGCTGAGCCAGCAACATCGCCACTTGGTAGTGGCGTGTAAATACTGAAATTTTCCGTTTACCACCAATCCTAGCTAAGGCTTCATCGACCCAGCCTAGCCGCTGAACATCCTCTGGGTTTACACCTACCCCGACACCAAACCCCGTTTTGCTGACCCAAATATGGCTAGCTGCTAGGTACGCCGTTAGATCAAAATCACTAACCAATGGATTTTCTGGGCTAATCAAGCAGGAAAACGAATCACTCCAGAGGGTTTTTTGATGGAACGACTGCGGAAGGCTGTCGAAGCGATTAATTGCCATATCAACGCGGCCTTGCTCAACGTCGATAAAAGACACGTCACTCGGCGTCAATACATCCAAGGTAACATTAGGCGCTTGCTTACGAACTTGACTCAACACCGCTGGAATCAACGTAGATTCCGCATAATCACTTGCCATAATCCGAAATACGCGACTGCTGTTTAAGTCGAAATCGCGCTCCGGCTGAATAACCTTTTCAACGCGAGACAGTATTTCTCTCACAGCTGGTTTAAGGCTGCTCGCCAACTCTGTCGGCGTCATGCCGTCACTGGTTCTAACCAGTATTGGGTCATCAAGGAGTGCCCGTAAACGTTTGAGGCCATTACTCATTGCAGGCTGAGTGATCCCCAGATGAACGGCCGCGCGTGTGACATTTTCCTCTCGCAGCAAGGCATCCAGGTGCACTAATAAATTCAGATCAATCCGTGCTAAATCCATTTCCTGTCAGCCTCACAAGGTTCTACGTAATACAGCCCAAACTTATTAATCAACCAAAGGACAACTCTAGACTTCGTGGTAAAGCTGACTGCCGGTGTCTTTAAATTTCTCAGACATCTCAGCCATACCTTGCTCTGCGTTGGCTTCTTCTTTTGCTTTAGCCTCGTTTTTCTCTTTTTCGTTCGCGTAATCGCGCACTTCTTGCGAGATTTTCATTGAGCAGAATTTAGGTCCGCACATTGAGCAGAAATGCGCGACTTTTGCTGCATCCTTCGGCAACGTTTCGTCGTGATATGCCCTTGCAGTATCTGGGTCTATCGCAAGATTAAACTGGTCTTCCCAACGAAACTCAAAGCGCGCCTTAGACATCGCATTGTCATGTAGTTGAGCGCCTGGGTGCCCCTTAGCCAAATCAGCGGCGTGTGCTGCAATTTTGTAGGTAATCAGGCCTTCTTTCACATCGGCTTTGTTTGGCAAGCCCAAGTGCTCTTTTGGGGTGACGTAACAAAGCATTGCACAACCATACCAACCAATCAACGCGGCCCCTATCCCTGATGTAAAGTGGTCATACCCCGGCGCAATATCAGTAGTCAGCGGCCCCAAGGTGTAGAAAGGTGCTTCGTGACAGTGCTTAAGCTGCTCATCCATGTTCGCTTTGATCATATGCATAGGCACGTGTCCAGGACCCTCGATAAAAGTCTGAACGTCATGTTTCCATGCAATCTTGGTGAGCTCGCCCAAGGTCCGCAATTCAGAGAACTGCGCTTCGTCATTGGCGTCCGCAATGGAGCCAGGGCGTAAACCATCGCCCAACGAAAAGCAGACGTCGTAGGCTTTCATAATTTCGCAAATCTCTTCGAAATGCGTATAGAGGAAGTTTTCTTTATGGTGAGCTAGACACCATTTCGCCATGATTGAACCACCACGACTTACAATACCGGTCACGCGTTTCGCCGTCATCGGGACATAACGCAATAGCACACCAGCATGGATCGTGAAATAGTCAACGCCCTGCTCTGCTTGTTCAATTAGGGTATCGCGGTATAGCTCCCAGGTAAGGTCTTCCGCTACACCATTGCACTTTTCCAGAGCTTGGTAGATTGGAACCGTACCGATGGGCACCGAAGAATTACGAATAATCCACTCACGCGTTTCATGAATGTTTGCCCCAGTCGACAAATCCATCACCGTATCGCCGCCCCAACGTGTTGCCCATACTGTCTTTTCTACTTCTTCTTGAATCGACGAAGTCACCGCCGAGTTGCCGATATTGGCATTAACCTTGGTACGGAAATTTCTACCAATAATCATTGGTTCCGTTTCGGGGTGATTAATATTATTTGGGATAACTGCACGACCTCGTGCAACCTCAGAACGCACGAATTCTGGCGTAATCATTCCGGGAATTGCCGCTCCAAAACTTTCCCCTGGGTGTTGCTCTGCAACCGCTTGTTCAAGCTCAGACGCAGACAACGCTAGGTTTTCTCGAATGGCGATGTACTCCATCTCCGGCGTTATGATCCCTTGCTTGGCGTAAAAGAGCTGCGAAACGTTTTTCCCTGCCTTTGCTTTGCGAGGCTGGCGTTTATACTCAAATTTCAAGCCCTCAAGCGCAATGTTTTGCTCGCGGCTGTTCGTGTAATTGGAACTAAATCCATCTAGCAGTTCCGTGTCGTCACGTTCCAATACCCAGTTTTCGCGCAAAGGACTTAGGCCCAAGCGAACGTCAATCTCTTTATTCGGGTCAGAATATGGCCCTGATGTATCATAAACACGCACGGGCGCATTCTCTTCAAGTTTGCCGTCTTGTAACTGTGTTGGGCTTAGCTGAATTTCTCGCATTGCGACCTGAATATCAGGCCGAGAACCCTCTACATAGATCTTATTTGATGCGGGAAATGGTGCGGTCGACAGATCGTCCACATGCGCGGTTTCACTAAGTTTTTTAAACGATTCGGATGATTTTTTTGAGGACATAGAAGCTCCGCGATCAATAGAATGAGTGGGAGCAAGTGGGCAGTAAAAAGCCCGCGCCTGTTCCCTACGAGGGTACTAACCCAATCAGGTTCAACGGGTCCCACTAAAACAGTGATCTCAGCCTAAATCCCAGCATAAAAAGGAGGCTCCCCGACAAGATAGCCCGATTGTAGGCAGGCGAACTAAAGAGCGCAAGGCTTTGTTTTCATCTTAAAAAAAAGAGCACCTTCCGTGTGCTCTGCGTGCCTGAACTGCTTCAAATCGTTCGTTACAGGTGCTTAGTTATAGTCAGTAGCCGCAATCACAACATCAGACATTTTTTTGCTAGAACCACTGTTGATCCATCTTACATATTTGCCACCACTCCACCACTTCCTTTTGGTACTTGTGGAATAGCGCATACGAACTTTGTTTTTGGTTACCGTATTATTACTATTGACGGTCGCAATCTGACTACCTTTTTGCGACCCGATTGTGCCGCCATGATGTGTTTTTTCGCCCATCAGGATTGGGTGATAATTGCTCCAAATTGAGACAGGCGCTTTACTGATAGATTTTATGACGCCATTGTTGGCAATGCTTTTAGAACAAGAGTCATATGATCCGTTTGAAGAGGCCATACAAGCACTATGTAGCGGGACCACGCTATCATCCATTCCTTTCAAGAATGGCTTAGTCACGCCCGCATACTGCCAACCTGTTCCGACGAATCGCAAGCGTGGGTACGAGCTATGGCCTGAATTGATGCTGCGCGCTTTACTTGGCCTAAGGTCTTCCATCACGCCAATTTTTCCTTTCTGAGGAGTAAAACCCATCACCGCATTGATCGCTGCACGCTGAGCACTATTAACTGCACCCGAGCCGTTAGCAATGTTATAGACGATATCGGCAAGCTCAGTGCCTCCACCCGCGCCGCCAAAGTCCATCACGGCCATCACTTTAAAGTTATTGGTACTAACGCCCCAATTGCCGAGCTTTTTAAGCGCATGACGCATGACGAGATCGCCAGTTGAATGGGTCACAATAAGCAGGGGTTTACCTTTAAAACTACTGTTGTTAGACAACGCCTTAATCTGGTTTTTGACATCTGTTGCGATCCCTCCCGTAACGCGCTCCTTGGTATCCCACCATATAAAGGCATCAGCTTTGCCTTTCCACGGACCGTTCCAATAGACGTTCTCTGCTCTATGTTTCAGATAATTATTATAACTTCCATATTGGCGGGCTTTACTGCTTCGATTGCTATCACTTAGGTCTTCAGCCTGATACCCATGCACTAGAATAACTTTCATGCCATCGATGGACGCAAATGCACTCATCGCGGACATGGTTAGAAGGGTTCCGGCAATCAACTTGCCTATTATTTTTATCATTAATATTGTGCTCCATTTAATTTCTTATTTTTGCCACGTATCCGTGACGTTTTGGAGTGCGTCCTGCAAAACAACTAATTAGAATCTTCCTTGATCCTAGCGTCTATTTTGATACGGCTACCGAGCTCGAAACCCGAGTCATTCGAAAATAGAATTTTGTCGCTATAGAGAACCTAGTCCTTGCATCAGCCTCAAACGTTCCTCTTTAAGAGGGTCGATATATGGCAAGTCTTCGAACTCATCAAAGCGATAGCCATCTAGCTCATAGACACCCGGATTCACCTTTCCTGCTAGATCTAGCGGAATGAGCTCGTCAGACCATCGCTCTAGAAGGATTTCCTTAAGCTGATAAGGCCCTTCATCCCCTCCTTTTTTTAAGGCCTGAACATGCGCATGGAGTACTAAACTATCGACCCCCTGCTCTACAGGCCCTTCCGTTTCGAGGTAAACAAGAGGACCGCCTGCGCCTGCGCTGTAAAGAACAGCGGACAAAAAGTAATAACCGGGAACGAGAACATCTAAGGTCACTGGAATATCAAGGTACTCGCCATTTACCTGGCTGTATCCAAGCGAATCGACGGTCCCTGTCGGGGTGTTTATTCTGAACGGTGCTGATATAAACAATGAACTGCCATCTACATCAACGTAAGCGCCAAGATTCATTTCAACGGGCCACGCGCTAGAGTCATAATTGAGCGTATCGAACTCAACCGATAGCGACCTCTGAGATGAGCTTTGTTGGCTTACGTCTAAGGGCAAGCGAGCCAGCTCTTCGCCGCTACCGCCAAGCAAAACAGCCGTCGCAGCCAGAGCAGCGCCAGGTGGCAAATCTTTAGCCACGATTTCTGCTGTTACAGCATCCCCAAAGAAGTAGTTATAGCGACCGAGTTGGACCGACAGTTCAATCGGAGTCTCCAACCCAACTATTGGAAATGGAAGGGATGAGCTAGGAAGCGTTGAATTGACAAACGAATTCACATGAGCGGAATTTATTATGGGCTGTGAGGTAGGTGGATACTGGCTAAGCTGATCAAAACTTGTCATTGCATCAAGGATCTGAGTACGCGCCTCCGTCGACTCGAATTCGGGGACACTTAAAGCGGCGGCCGATCGTTCGGCTCTTATGACAGTTTCGCTTTTTTGCGTTTTCGCGGCCCCCTCGTCAACGTATTTAGGCACGTTTTCGCTTTCTTGGGCGCTGTACGACGAGAGCTCTTCGTCCACACTACTGACAGCCCAAGACCCGAGAATGAAGACTAAGAAAACAAACGCTGCAAGCGCAATTTTTTTATAAGGCATCGTTAACCTCTGGTTCGAATCGATGCGACACCGATTCGTGCATTAGTTTTATTGTTGTTTTACTGCTGGGAAAACAATAGAAAGTTACGCACACGCTAGGCGAGGAAAAGATGGAAAATATCGGCTAAATTAGGGCGAATACGAAAACTATTGCCTCAATATGAGACAGGGTATGCGCGAAGAACGCTTTGAGCCTTGGTTGTTAATGGGTAGACTGCCACGCTATGAGCGCACTGCATTCACAATTCAGCGAAGACCAGTTTCAGCGAAACTTAGCGAGCAATCGCTGGACGATTTTGCTTTGCCTAGTCATTATTTCGCTTTACTACTTTATCGACCCTCACACACTGCCCCGCGAAGCAGCAAGGGACATTGCATGGTGGCGGGTATTGCTATTTGTGCCGGCCTTAATCGCCTGTCTTTCAATGACATACCTCGATGTGTCGAGACGCACCTTCTATCTATTCTCAACCGTTGGCCTCACCACCACGGGTTTACTGTTTTTATTGTCAGACAACCCCTATGGCAACAACCAAACCCTGCATGTTTTTATCTCCATCGCCCACACGATGGCTGTCCTATTGGCGGGCATTGTTACTCCCATAAGATATTGCTTACCCGCTGCTTTGATCGTTTACGTGGCAACAGTCGCTGATGTCGCATTGTCAGATTCCATTGAGCATGCCAATTCGGTTATTTTCGTATGTGGGCTTTCCGGGATTACCGGCATCATGGTGCTTTGGGCAATTATCAGAGAGCGAGAGGCCAAGCAACAATGGTTAATAGACCAAGAACGAGCGCATTCGAACGAAATTCAAAACAGTACTTCTCGGTATTTTTTTGACTCGTTGAGTTTACAAATCAAACATAATTGCGACGCGATCGAAAGTAGCTTCGAAGAATTAAAAGCCCTCAAACCAAACTCCACTTATTTAGATCGCAGCATGCACTCTTTCGACCAATCGCTGCAATTGATCGACAAACTAATTTCCTCGGTGTCTTGGCGTGATGCCCTGTCGAACAAGTCGTCTAAGTCTCTGTCAGCAAGCCGTCTCGTTAATGAATTGGTTGATGACTATCGCAGCATTTACCCACAATTCACTTTTTTCTTAACTGAGGAGGTGAACTTCCGAATTATTGGTGACTCAGTATTGCTCGCACGCGCGATCTCCAACTTGATGGATAACGCTGTCAGGCTGCACTCCCCCGGAACGATCATCGAAATTGCAATCCGTAATCCGCGTCAAATTAGCATTCGTAATTCCGGCCCTCCGATTCCGGATAACTTAGAGAATATGTTTCAGTTTGGCGCGGGCGGAAGCAGCGCTAACCGAGGGTTATTCGGGCTAGGTTTGTTCCTCGCCAATCAGATATGCCGCAACCATTCAGCGCAGCTAAGTGCGTATCAAAGCGGCTCGAAAGCAACCTTTATCATTAGGTTTGGCGAATGAATATCCGTTTCTCGCGTCTTTCAAGCCTTCGCTTACGCAATAATGCGGAGCTCGCTGATAAGAGAATAAAGAAAAGTTTTTATCATTTTTGGTTTGAAGAGTCCCTCACCTACTTACGGCCAACCCTGCTCGCCACCACCGTATTAGTGCTGTTATTTTACCCACTAGACCCGCTGGTGATGGAGGCAAGTGCTGCACAAAACCTACAGAATTCGCGGCTGCTTATCATGACACCGCTGCTTGGTTTGTTTTTCTTTCTCTCTTTTACCACGATTCACCCGCTAGTCTATTTTTTTGGGCTAAGCGTAACTTACCTCATCGGCGGCGCACTTTTCAGTCTTGGTATTACGACGCAGGGAGGCGGGCTAAGTCTTTACGGGTTGATAGCGTTAATTCATGCGCTTGTTTTTCTTTTCATACCGAGTCGTATACCGGCGCCATTTTGTATTCTCGTTGGCATCCTTCTCATCGGTATCGATATTACCGCTGTTTATGACGGAAATTTTGGAACAGATAGTGAAAGGTTACTTTATAGCGCTGGACTTATTAGTCTCACACTAATCCTATGCATGTCGGCGATCAATCGCGACCTCAACGCGTACCGAAACTATCATTCGTTGAAAAAGGCTAATCAGTTCACTTTCGATCAAGGTTTGTGGGCAGCCATGATTGCCCGGGTACTCAAACATGAGTTAGGCAACCATCTTACGGGTATCACAAGCTCTATCGAGATGATACAACTTATCGATAATCGAAATTCAGACAAGCAAACTCTCTCGGGAGCAATCAATAGGAATCTAGCGACGGTTAATGCGCTTCGACAGCTCCTCAATCGCGTCAGTAACTACGCCAATATCGAGATTCAACAAGAGCAGCCTCGACAGTATCATTTCAAGCTCTCCTCGGCACTCCAAACCGCTGCGACCCAATTTGAAAGCCGGCATCATGATGCCCTAGTGATAAATACTCTGCCTCACACGACCGATGATATAGATATCAAAGGCGACAACATTATTCTAACGCTGGTGATAGTTAGTTTACTGGAATATTGCTACGCGTCGTTCGGTCAAGCTAAGCACGAGAAAACTAAAGTAACGCTTTTTGCCACGCACCACGGAGCGGTACTTCGAGCAGAACTTAACTCGGGTAAGAGTAATGCCATTGCCACTGAACAAGAAAGTTCGAGCAGTGAATATTTCGCCATCACGGTTAGCAAATTTATTCTCAAGCTTCACTCTGCCGAAATAATCCGTGAAACTCATACCAACACATCAGTTGAAATAGAAATTAGGTTTTGAGTAACGCCGTTAAAAATAGCTAAGCGCGCCACTTACACAACTTGAAAAAAAGGCCCCGCCTAAGCCGACAAGTCCCACCGATAGCCGTGCCCTCGTTCAGTTTTTATATGATTAAACCCGCTATCAAAACGCTTGAACTGGGCACGAATATTTTTGATATGAGAAACGATGGTGTTGGGCTCCACGACAATCTGAGCCGCCCGCTGAAGAGCTTCGTGCCCAACAACATTGCCGTTAGCCTCGATAATAGACCTCAGTATCCAATATTGAGTCAGGCTTAAGTCCAGACGCGACCCTTTCCAGTAAATAGCAAAGTTATGTTGGTCAATTTTCAGTGCGCTATCAAAGCTAACGGCTTGGCGATCTTCGTACAGCATCTTCATCGCTTCGTAACGAGCGAGCAATGCTCGAATGCGAACCATGATAAGCGTCAAGGACGTATTTTTTGGAACATAGTCATCCGCCCCTAACTGCCAACCTCTTGTTTGGAGAGCTACGTCGTCATGTGAGGTCAATAAAATGAGGGGGCGATCTGGGAACTTTTCTCGAAAAAACTCACACAGCAAAAGCCCGCCTTGAGCTTCATTGCCAAGCTCAATATCAAAGATTGCGATATCTGGGGCATGAGACTCGAGCCCGGCTCTGCCAGTTTCAAAACAGCCGAACGATTCCACCTGAAAATCATGAGACTCAAACAAATCCGTAAAATTAGCTCGAATAACCGGGTCGTCCTCAACAAATACAATCGATGGTCGCGACGATGACGTTACAGCATTGAAAACCATACTTCTGATCAACTCTCAGTGATAACAACAAAAACGTTCCCCTAGTTATACCGCCATCTAGGATGCAGTCAATCAACCGGCTTTTAAGAATTATGATGTTTTATGAATTCGATAACTCTAGGGACAAAAAGTTGCCCATTATTTGTCACAATAAGTCCGTCCGTTAAGGGAATAACAAGACAACTAAACTATTAAACGGGCAGTTGAGCGAAAAATGTTGGCTTTCAAATACCTATCTCTGTGGATCAGTGAGCACCTTAACCGCGCCCCAGCGGCTACGCTTGTTATCGCAACGGCGCTGACCATTCTCTGTTCGCTTGGTCTAACCCAGCTTGGCATCTCTTACGGGCACTATTCCTATTTCGATAGCGGCGACTCAACGATTGTCGACTATGACACGACACAAAAAACATTTACCAGCTCAGACAACATTCTGTTTGTCATCAGTGCGAACTCTAAAGCCGCGCTAAAAACGCCTGAGTCTATACATGCAATTGAATGGTTAACGAATAAAAGCTGGGACTTACCATTTACGGAGCGAGTTCAGTCGTTAAGTAATACTCAAGTGTTGTCTCACGTAAACGGCAAAGTAGTTGTTGATGATTTAATTACCGATTCGATTGATTACCCGGCCGACACACTTAACCGTTTAATAGACGCCCTGAGCACCTCCCCATCACTTAAAGGTAAGCTACTATCAGGTGACGGTAGATCAGCGGTCGTCAGCGTGACGCTCTCGAAGAACGAATCAAAAAACATAACTTATCCGCAGGCAAACGCTGCCGCTATGGAGCTGGCGGCTCAATTCGACAGGCATTTCCCCTCGCTCAGACTTGAGATGGGTGGCTACGTTCCGCTGTTTAATGCTGCAGTAGATACCACCATCGAAGACTTGCGCTTGCTAACCCCGATACTTCTCTTGCTGATCATCGCTCTGCTTTATGCCGTGTTTAGACATCCTCCTGCAGTATTTGGCGTCATACTAGCCGTTGTTTTCAGTATGGCCGCTACGATGGGAATTGTGGGCTGGACCGGTCTTTCGCTAAACGGCACCACCGCTGCGACGCCTATTCTTATTCTGACTGTTTCCATTGCGAGTAGCCTACACCTGGTTAGTAGTTATCTCAGAAAACTACATTTGTGCCACTCGAAGAGCAAAGCTTTAGCGCGCGCACTTGAAATAAACTTTCGACCTATTCTAATTACCGCCGCGACGACTATTACCGGTTTTTTATCGTTCAACCTGAGTGATGTGCCGCCCTTTCGCCAACTCGGAAATATTGCTGCGCTGGGCGTCGCGCTATCGGTCATCTATTCCATTACCGTTTTACCCGCTTACTTGATCTTAGCGGGTCCAAATCGCTGTAAGAAGCCAAAGCAGTTTCCAGCAATTTATACTTTGGCTAAGCTCGTCACAAGCCACCCAAGAAATACGGTTTTGATTTGCTTACTATGCGCCACCGGTATGTCTAGTTTTATTGTCGACAACCGCTACAACGATCAGTTCGAGTCCTACTTTGACGCATCCTCTCCATTCAGGCAGTCAATGGACGCGATCAATAGCGCAATGGGGGGCACAGACACCATCGAAATCGTTGTCTCACATCGCGATGGTATGCTTATTGTGCAGCCTTCAGTTATGAGTCAAATTGAAGACCTTAGCGAATGGTTGAGACAACTCCCTAGCGTGCTGCATGTTTCAAGTATTTCTGAGACGGTCAAGCGCCTCAATCAAGAGCATACCGGGAGTTATTTTAACGCTTATAAGGTCCCAGCAACGGCTCTTGAGACCCGCGAACTGATAAGTGAATACCAAGCAAATGTGAAACCACAGTACTCGCTTAATGATCAAATAGCGCCATCTCTCGACCAAACTCGGCTGACGCTTGTCACCAAGCCAATGGATGCTGTTCAGTCTATTCAACTTGATGAAAAAATCAGCAAGCACATCAACCTTAACTACCCGGATTTAGCATCCAAAAATACCAGTATCTCTCTCTCTTTCTCGTATATTGGAGCAAATAGTAGCTCCAATATGATTCTGGCCGCCGGCGTCGGCTTGCTATCGATTTCCGTCCTGCTAATGCTGATGTTTCGTTCTTTTAAACTGGGGGTGATCAGTGTTATCCCTAACCTGTTGCCTGGGATCGTTGCGTTTGGTGTTTGGGGGCTGTTAGTTGGAGAGCTGAGTGTCGGTGTTAGCGCAGCATTAGGAATAGCAATGGGAGTCATCGTCGATGACACGATTCACTTTCTTAGCCATTACTGCTCAATGCTGGATAAAGGCGCCTCTCCTCATCGTGCTGTATTTAGCACACTCGTGCGGATTGGACCGGTATTAATCGTCACCACTGCGGTCTTGGCCGCTGGCTTTCTCATTCTGTCCCAGACAGTCTTTAGGCTTAACTCCGATCTAGGCTATTTCTGTGCATTAACCCTGGTACTCGCACTGTTATTTGACCTAACCTTGCTACCCAGTACTCTGATTCTCGTAAAGAATTACCAGACTCGAAAACTGGAAAAACTGCGCGAAGAGAAAATCCAGCACAGTCTTGATGGAGTCAATGAAGACGAGTTAATTCTCATCGAGAATGACAGTACGTTTGATTTGCACTCTCAGAACATCAAAATATATCTGCAGGAGATCCACACCCAAAACCACCCCGAAAACCGTTGCAATGTGGCCGTGCTATCAAGAATTGAAGACAAACAAGGAAAGCTGCTATTCCCAAGGTCTTTTCTCCCGCAGCTTGATTCACTCGGATTGCTTAGCGAGTACGATAGAATCACGATTCTCAAGCTATTCGACAAACTAGATGACGACATTACTCGCTTTACGCGAGTAGAGCTCTTCAATATAAACGTCAGTCTAGCAAGCCTAATGGATCCTTCTTTTGCGCACTTCGTCTCCGTTGCTGCCAAATCTAGACATATCCAGCCTGAAAGACTCTGTTTCGAATTTAACTGCAGTGCATGGAGCACAGCTCCAGCAGAAACCAAACGCTTTATTGAGGCGATGCGCGCTGCACGATTTAAACTGGCATTATGTATCAACAATGAAAGCGAAATGCCCGGGTTGAAATCACCAGGTCTCGAGATCGACTTCCTTAAAGTTGATGCTCGCTTTGTAGAGCGCAGTCAATCGGACTCAACCGCTGCAAAAACATTTGCTCAGATAAAACAACATGCCCATCGTCACGACGCGGTAATTATTGCGAGAAACGTCGATCGAAAAAATCTCAAAGCCCTTGTAAATGCTTCTGGGATCACAATTTTTCAGGGCTATGAAATAGCGACGCCTGTCGATATTAACTGGGCATCTTTTGTTGAACTGCCTTTCAAACAGACCCAACTCAATCCAATTTGAACGCCTGAAACACAAGGCCAATCAAAACTGAGGAACAAAAAAAGCGGTATCTTAACCGCCTTTTTAAGAGGACAAATATCACTAAACGCTATGCAAGAATTGGCGTCACATACGTCGCGTCAATGTCCTGATCTAAATAGGCCATACCAAGTTTATGTAAATATTCCAAACGGTCTGCATTTCTCAGATCAATATCCACACCATCTAGGTCGCATGCTTTATAGATATCATCCACCTCAGCGATAAACTCCTCACCCTCTTTAACCATCAACAAACTTGCCGCACCCACGTCCGGGCGTATCTTTTCGCGCTGTGATTCAGGAAGTGCTAACTCAAGCACGACCGGGGACTCGTCGGATTCAAAACGAACGCTCCGCTCTCTAACGGTCTGCTTTGCCCAATAGTATGCAAGCTCTTTGCTCTGAGTCAGAAACACAGGCTCGATCGATTCAGTGTAACTATTCCCGATCGTCGCCATCGTCGCTTTGGCAGCTTGCTTCATCGCCTTGTCGCCCGACCGTTTCAAACCTAAAGACTTTATGGAGTCAACTAGGCCAGAAGACGTACCATGATACCAAACGTCACCTGTGGAGAAGCCGTCTTTTGTTAACAGCTCTTTCGCGTCTTTTAGGTAGTTAGGTGTATCACTCATCGTTTGTTTACCTCTCGAGATAACAGGTATTCACTTAGGGTTATGAATTGTAATGCCTCATCAACACATAAACAAAAGGCGACATTCAATTAAGAACGTCGCCTTTTACCGCCGCGTATGGCGGGTGTTCCAGTCATCTAAAAACCATAACTGGAACAAAACACATTAAGCTTTAGGTCATCAATACCCAAACCTTACTTAACTATTCTCAAATTAAGAGAATTGGTTAGAAGTGTTTTTCGCGCCACCAGCTTTAAGAGCACGTTCGCCAGCAAAGTATTCTTTGTGGTCATCACCCATGTCTGAACCAGACATGTTCTGATGCTTAACACATGCGATACCTTGACGAATCTCTTTACGCTGTACGCCAGCAACATAACCAAGCATACCTTGCTCACCGAAGTACTCTTTCGCCAAGTTATCAACAGACAATGCAGTCGTGTGATAAGTCGGAAGAGTAATCAAGTGATGGAATACGTTAGCTTCACGAGCAGTATCTGCTTGGAAGGTCTTGATACGCGCATCAGCAGTCGCAGACAATTCTGAGTCATCATATTCTGCAGACATTAGATTGTTACGATCGTATGCAGAAACGTCTTCACCGGCTTCAACCATCGCGTCAAATGCTTGCTGACGGAAGTTTAGCGTCCAGTTAAACGAAGGCGAGTTGTTATAAACAAGCTTCGCATCAGGATGCACCTTGCGAACGTCATCCATCATGCCTGCGATTTCGTGTACTGTTGGGACTGCAGTTTCGATCCAAAGTAGATCTGCACCAGCATTAAGAGCACCAATACAATCGAATACACAACGCTCATGACCAGTACCTTGACGGAATTGGTATAGACCAGAAGGTAGACGCTTAGGACGTACAAGCTTGCCGCCACGGTTGAATACAACATCACCTTCAGCCATGTCAGCTACGTCGATTTCTTCAACGTCTAGGTAAGAGTTGTAGATATCACCTGAATCACCTGGCTCGTTTACAACAGCGATTTCTTTAGTTAGGCCCGCACCTTCAGAGTCAGTACGTGCACAGATAAGACCGTTGTCGATACCTAGCTCAAGGAAAGCGTGACGCAATGCACGAATCTTAGAATGGAAGTCAGCGTGAGGAACAGTTACTTTACCGTCCTGGTGACCACATTGCTTTTCATCAGCAACTTGGTTTTCGATCTGTAGGCAACAAGCACCTGCTTCGATCATTTGCTTAGCCATTAGGTAAGTCGCTTCTGCGTTACCAAAACCTGCATCGATATCTGCAACGATTGGCACAACGTGAGTCACGTGACCATCAATAGCCGCTTGAACTTTAGCCGCTTCTGCAGAGTCGCCAGCTTCGTTAGCAGCGTCTAGAGCACGGAAAAGACCGCCTAGCTCACGTGCGTCAGCTTGACGTAAAAATGTGTATAGCTCTTTAACCAAAGAAGCAACGGAAGTCTTCTCGTGCATTGATTGATCAGGAAGTGGACCAAAATCAGAACGCAACGCAGCAACCATCCAACCAGAAAGGTACAAATAGCGACGGTCAGTCTTTCCGCCAAAATGCTTCTTGATTGAGATCATTTTTTGTTGACCAACAAAACCATGCCAGCAACCTAGAGACTGAGTGTACTTAGTCTTATCTTTATCAAATACAGCCATGTCAGCATTCATGATGTCTGCTGTATACTGTGCGATATCAAGACCAGTCTTGAATTTGTTTTGAGCGCGCATACGAGCAATCGATTCTGGGTTGATTGCTGACCAGCTATCGCCTTTTGCTTCTACAACAGCTGATACTGCTTTAATTTCGTCTTGATATTGTGACATTTTCGTATCCCTTGAGTTTAGGAATGAACCCCTCTGTCGGTTTAGCCAGTTTGGCGACCGATGTGCTAAGAAGCACTTAAATAGGAGCGTGGTTAAAAATCGAGGCGAATTCTAATCAATGGAGCAAGATAAATACAATATATATTCTATATACTCGATATAGATTGAAATGATACCGACGCGAGACAGATTCAATTAAACATATTACTATCAATTATTTATGTAATATAATTAAAGTATTTTATGATACTAAATCTATATAAAATCACACTAACGCAACATGTTGAAGCAGGAAAAACAGCCTAGCGAATACCAAAAACAGCCTGTTTTTCAGCCACCGGCACACCTTCGGCTTTTTCGTTTAAGCTCCGGTTACCTTTTGTTCAAGCCCGCTACGGCAACAAGAAAACCAAAATTTCGGGCTATTTAATGGGCTTTCCAGCCGCTATACTGCCGCCTTAACGAATCCCAAAGCCAACATACTGCCCGGACCATTTATCCAAATGACTGAACGAGATAATCGCCCCCCTGAGCGCCATATCGATATGCTACTACACGCTCAGTGGGTAATTCCTGTTGCGCCAAACAATGCAGCGCTCGCCGATCATTCGGTCGCCGTTCACGAAGGCAAAATAGTCGACGTGCTCCCGAGCGACAAAGCAAGCGCGCGTTATACGGCCGATAAAACAATACACTTTGAGTCGCATGCGATTATGCCGGGACTAATCAACGCGCATGGCCACGCTCCGATGAGCCTATTTAGAGGAATTGCTGACGACCTGCCTTTGATGGAATGGCTTAACGACCATATCTGGCCAGCCGAGGGCCGCTGGGTTTCAGAAGACTTCGTTCGAGACGGCACTGAGTTGGCTATCGCTGAAATGCTGAAAGCTGGAACAACCTGCTACAGCGATATGTATTTTTTTCCAGAAGTCGCTGCAAAAGTCGCGGATCAAGTTGGCATTCGGGCTCAATACGTGTGCCCCGTTTTAGACTTTCCAACAATATGGGGAGACGGGCCGGACGATTACCTGGCTAAGGCATTAGAGCTGGCAATTGCTTACGCTGAAAGCTCGTTAATAACAGTAGGCCTAGGCCCTCATGCACCCTACACCGTGTCAGACCAGCCGCTAGAGAATATCCGCGACCTTTCGACCGAGTATGATATTCCGGTGCAAATACATTTGCATGAGACACAGCATGAAGTAGACGAAGCGCTAGTGGAGAAAGCGGAAAGGCCTATCGCTAGGTTGAAACGGCTCGGCCTCATTTCACCAGGGATCCCTTTGCAATGCGTCCATATGACCGCTCTTGATGACCAAGATATTGCTGACATCCAAGCCAGCGGCGCAAGTGTTGTTCACTGTCCAGAGTCAAATCTTAAGCTTGCAAGTGGCTTTTGCCCTACCCAGCAACTGCTCGATGCAGACATTAATGTCGCACTAGGCACAGACGGCGCAGCGAGCAACAACGACCTGGATCTGTTCGGCGAAATGCGGACCGCTGCATTGATTGGCAAAGCGATAGCCAAAAATGCTTCTGCAATAAACGCTCGCACAGCCATCGAGATGGCGACCATTAATGGTGCACGTGCGCTCGGACTGGAGTGTGTTTGTGGTTCGCTTGAACCTGGAAAAGAAGCGGATATAATCGCAGTCAACCTTGCACAACTGAACACACAACCTAGCTACGACCCCATATCAGACATTGTGTACTCGCTCGCTGCTAACCAAGTTGACAGCGTATGGGTTGCAGGACGACCGCAGCTAGTAAATCATGAACTAGTCGAGTTCAACGAAAAAACTCTGATCGACAAAGCAATTCGCTGGTCGACAAAAATTAGCGCATCGGACGAATAGTTAAATGACGACAAACGCCACACAGAACGTAGACCCACAAGAAATCGCAAAATTCGAGGCGCTCGCGAGCCGTTGGTGGGACAAACAAAGCGAATTCAAACCACTGCACCAGATTAACCCACTGCGCGTCAACTACATTGACGAGCTTGCGCCACTTCCGGGGAAACATGTTCTCGACGTTGGCTGTGGCGGGGGCATTCTAAGTGAAGGCCTCGCTCAGCGGGGAGCCCACGTAAAAGGTATCGATATGGGCGAAGCCCCATTGAGTGTCGCCAAATTACACGGACTTGAAAGCGGTATTAAAAATACCTATGAACAAATCACGGTTGAAGCGCTCGCTGAGCTAGAGCCCGCGAGCTACGACATTATTGCGTGCCTTGAAATGCTTGAACATGTTCCACAGCCGGCCTCTGTTATCCGTGCCTGTGAAAAACTCTTAAAACCCGGCGGCAGTTTGTTTCTGTCTACGATAAATCGTAATCCTAAATCGTACTTATTTGCGATCATTGGCGCCGAGTACGTACTCAACATGCTCCCTCGCGGGACACACGACTTTAAAAAGTTCATCCGCCCGTCGGAACTTGGCAGTTACGTAAGAGAAGCGGGGCTTGAACTTAAGGATGTCACCGGAATGACTTACAACCCGATAATGAAAGAATACAAGCTAGGTGACAATGTGGACGTTAATTACCTAATGTATGCCGTAAAGCCAATCAATGACTAAGGCGAGCACACTCCAAGGCCAATTTAAAAGCGTACTGTTCGACTTAGATGGCACGCTGGCAGACACGTCCGACGACTTTGTCTTTGTATTAAACAAGCAGCGCCAGCTTCATAACCTTCCGGCGCTGCCCGCAGGGAGTATCCGCAGCACTGTTTCAGACGGCGCCAGAGCCTTAACTAAGCTTGCCTTTGGCGGCTCGCCCGGAGAAAAACTGTTCGAAGCTCGCCGAGAGGAGCTTCTTGCGCTTTACCTACAAGAAGTTGGCAATAATAGCTCTCTATTTAGCGGGATGGATGATGTTCTTCAGCATTTGGAAAAACTAGGCCTCTCTTGGGGAGTCGTCACTAACAAACCAAAAAAGTATGCGGACATCTTAATGTCAAAGCTCGATTTAGACACCCGATGCTCAGTGCTTGTTTGCCCAGATGATGTTGCACAAGCGAAACCTCATCCTGAAGGTTTGCTGCTCGCCGCTAAAACCGTTGGCGCCAGTGCAACACAGTGCCTGTATGCAGGCGATCATATTAGAGACATTGAAGCGGGCCACGCCGCAGACATGGTTACGGTTGCAGCTAGCTACGGTTATATCCACCCAAACGAAGACGTTAAAGCGTGGAACGCTCACCATATCATCGACCACCCCCTCGAAATCATCTCTTTAGTTAACTAATCGGCAATTTTTGCTTAACAAGCGCTAATCAGCGGATTTTCTTAGCAAATTTTCTATACCTTTCTCGAAATCATCTATGCTTAACTCGTAGATCTAAATTTTGAAGTTTGGTGGCCGCTACGAAGGAGAGCATATGCCTTTAAAAACAACCTTGGTTGTTGACGACTCAAAGTCCGCACGCATTATGTTGAGCCGGATGTTAAAAAAAATCGGTTTAGAAGTAGAAATGCTTGAGTCGGGAGAAGCCGCTGTAGAGTACATGGCTTCCAACGCTCACCCTGATGTTATATTCATGGATCATATGATGCCGGGAATGGATGGAGTTGAAGCCTGCCGAGCGATCTCTGCAGATCACGCCACCCCAATTTTCATGTATACCTCCAAAGAAGGCCCCGAATACGAGGCCGAAGCACTTGCCGCGGGCGCTGCGGGCATGCTTGGAAAACCTGCAGAGCTATCTCGTTTAAGTGCCATTGTCGCTGAGCTAAACGAAACCCTAGAAAGTACAACAACCGCTGCCGAACCGATAGTAAACAGCAGTGCACCAACGCCACCTACCATTGCAGTGACGACCCAGACAGAGGCTAAGCCCGATGTCGAAACCGAACCGCCAGTTATTCAGCCAGAGAAACCGACTATGAGCAAAGAAATGATTGAGGAAGTAGCCGGCCCGATCGCCAATGAAAAGATCGCGGACGCACTATCGCCAATACTTGACGCTATTAGCAACATCAAAGCGGGCATCACTGAAAACCAAAGCGAGATCCGAAAACTTACCTCTCGCCAGTCAAATACAACTAATTTAGTCACCCAACCCGTGCTGGATGCGAGCCTTAAACAAACGTCGGCTCAGTTCCAAAACCAGCTTACGAACGAACTCAAAAGCATACGCGATCTTATTGAGCGCAGTACCGAGCTCTCCCCTGCTGATTTGGATAAAATAAAAACAGTCGCAACGCAGGCAGGTAAAGACGCAGGCTCAGAACAAGGTGAGAAGTCAGCCACCAGTGCAGCAGAAGCCGTTGCCGCTAAAGTCAGCGCAGCGCAAGCGCAAATACAAGTGCAACAAGATATCCAGCCATTTATGGCCAAGCTTAAACTTGCCCAAACGGTATCGATGGTATCTATGTTAACGGCCGCGGCCGCGATTATTTGTGCCATCATGCTTTAAACAAAACCATGAGCTAAACCGAGTTGCGACTGTCGTAATTCGGTTTTTTTTCGCCCTCGCCTTGCACCCGACCCAATATTTTGTAAACTGCCTGCGCTCCTTCAATTAGCGGAAACCTATTATGTCCAAAATAATTATCGGCATCGTTATTATTGCGATCGTCGCCTTTGTTGTATTTCGTACGCAGAACAACAAAAAGCTAGCCCTCGAAAATATCCAAAGCGGAAGCGACTATCTAAGTGCGAACATGACCCGCGAGGGAGTCATTACAACCGAGTCAGGTTTGCAATACTTGGTACTTAAAGAAGGTACCGGCGAAGAAACACCAAGCCCAAATAGTCGAGTGACGGTACACTATCATGGGACGCTGATCGATGGTTCAGTGTTTGATAGCTCAGTACAGCGAGGCGAGCCAATTGAATTCGGTTTAAACCAAGTAATCCGGGGTTGGACTGAAGGCCTACAGCTAATGAAAAAAGGCGAAAAAACCCGCCTTTTTATTCCACCAGAACTTGGCTATGGAAATCGCTCAGCGGGATCAATTCCTGCCGGATCTGTCCTTGTATTTGAAGTAGAGTTGATTGACTTCCAATAGTCTCTGATATCTGAGACGCCTCGATTTGTTTAATCTCAGCTAAGTTGTTCTACACTAAATAGGCGCGTCGTTTTACGGCGCGTGGTCAAAACGTGTTCTACACTAGAATGACAGTGAGCAGCATGGTTTCGCTATTCATTAAAACGTAAACAGACCCAACTATAGGCGCCTCGTTGACCACATCCTCACAGGCTAAACCAGACAAATCGCAAAGCTTGGGCGTTCTTCTGCTCAAAGTAGTTTTTTCGATATATTTGCTAGTCACGATGGTCATCACCAGTGCGCAAATGTATGAAGAATACCGCTTCGAAAAAGAAAGAATCGAAGTCAATTTAGCCACTTATCAAACTATCTTTGGTCCCGCAGTCGCTGCAGCGCTATGGAACTTGGATGACGAACAACTTTTAGCCACGCTCGAAGGCGCCAGTCGCCTGCAGGATATAGCGGGAATACTGCTATACGACAATCATGAAAAAACCATTTTTCATCACGGGCTCGCACCGAAAACCGCAGACGAAAACAATCACTCTTCGTCTGAGTACTCAGACCTATTCTTTAAAAGCTTTAATGTGTCGTATTCTGAAAAACAGATCGGCTCATTTTACATTTACTCCAGCAATCAGATCGTATTCAACGAAGTTAAATACAATTTCCTTTTTATACTTATTAACGCTTTTATCAAATCTTTAGTTCTTTGGTTTGTGTTTTTATGGGCCTTTAAACGTTACCTTTCTAGCGCACTAGACCGATTTATCAGTCATATGAAGCGAACTGACTTTGACAGCCTTGACGATGAAACGCCCCTACAAAAAGATGAACAATTTCTGGCTAGCAAAGAATTACGCTCGCTCAATACCGTCTTCCTGTCGCTGAAAGCGCGCTTGCAACAATCTAAAAGTACACTCGAAAATATTAATATTGATCTTGAAGCGACCGTCGACAAAAGGACCGAGCTGTTAAGGCGACAGCAGCGTGTTATGGAAGCGATGAGTCAGCAAGGCCATATCGGTGCATGGGAATATGATGTCGAATCTGACACGACTTATTGGTCAAACATGACGCGAGCGATTTTCGAGGTTGACGAAACGTTTATTCCTGACCTGCAAAATATCCTCGATTTTTTTGACCCCGACAATGCAGCGCGGCTTCGCATGTTAATGTCCGACGCCATCAATAACGCCAGCCCATGGCAAGAAGAACTCCTCGTCACAACGACCCATGGTAAGCAAATCCATATCGCCTCAACAGGAGAGCCTGAGTTTCGCAATGGTCGATGCACACGAGTCTTCGGTTCGTTTCAGGATATTGACGATAGAGTTCGGACCAATGCCGCGTTAATTAAGGCGAAAAACAAGGCGGAGGAAGCAGATCAATTGAAAAATGGATTCCTCGCTAGCATGAGCCATGAGATCCGCACGCCGATGAATGGCATCATCGGCATGCTGAACGTATTGTTAAACAATGACCTAAACGATAGTCAGCGAAAGCAGACGCTGCTTTCGTTACGCAGTGCAGAATCGCTCCTTTCCATTTTGAATGACCTGCTAGACATCTCGCGTATCGAAAGTGGCAATTTCAACCTTCATTTCAACGACTTCAACCTTGAAGAGCTGCTCACCGACCAAGTAACGCTCTGGACTCCACGAGCACATAATAAAGGTTTATCCTTAAAACTTTCTACCCAAAAAATTGCTACGCCAATGGTGAATGGAGACGCGCCTCGTTTGCGGCAAATACTCACTAACTTGCTTAGCAACGCCATCAAATTTTCAAATAAGGGTGACATTAATGTTGATGTATCAAGCAACGAAGGTGCTGGCGAAAACATAGACGTACTTATTTCCATAGCAGATCAAGGCATCGGCATAGACTCGGTTGCACAACAGACTGTTTTTGACTCATTTGTGCAAGTGGATGCCTCTAGCTCTCGTCAACAAACTGGCGCCGGACTTGGGCTAGCGATCGTTAAAGAAATTGCAGTATTGATGGACGGTGATGTCTGGGTCGAAAGCAAGCCGAACGAAGGCTGCACATTTTTTGTCCGCTTGAAGCTGCGACCCGCAACACAAGCCAAAAAACCCTTACTAACCTTAGTCGGCGACCAAACCGAAAAAACGGCCAAAGCCAACGGGTCAAAAGTTCTCGTGGTTGAAGACAACCCGGTGAATCAATTAGTCGCCCAAGCATTATTAGAACAGCTTGGGCTTGAGGTGGAACTGGCCGGTGACGGGAATATCGCGTTAGAAAAGCTCAATAACTCACTGTCGGCAGGCATGTACAGTATTGTGATCATGGACTGCCAAATGCCAAACCTAGACGGCTACGAGGCAACACGGGCGATTAGGCAAGGCAAAGCAGGCAAAGACAACGTATCCATTCCCATTATCGCCATGACCGCCAACGCAATGCAGGGAGATAAAGAAAAGTGTTTAAAGGCAGGCATGGATGACTACATCAGCAAACCAGTTACTCCCGATGCCCTTTCTATAATCATCGATCGCTGGATTTCCCGAGGGTAGCCAAATGGCTAAAACGCAATACTGGTCCGGTATTCAGCTCGCTAGCTAGACTGAGAGTCAATGCACAGTCTCTTTGCACAAAACGGTTTCTAGGTGCTGCATACCGACAATTGTCGATGAAGCTTAACTCGCTAAGCGGTGAGCGTATTTTTGCAAACCCTGTGAGATACCACGTTCCAAAACCGCTTTAATCAAGCCACTGGTCAATGGTATTTTAGACTCAAGATCAATTGTGTAATGCAGGACAGACATATCTCCTTGCGTCGAAAAACTCAATCTGCCGACGTGGTTTTTGATCGGGCTTCCTTGAGTAATCTTATACTCGATTAACTCATTCTCTTTAAAATCAGTAATCGTTTCCTGAAACGAAGGCAATGGCCCAATACTAAGCTTACGAATTGAACCCAGGCCATTCGGTTGCTCTGCGCCCTCTTGAATACGCGTAACGTTAATACCACATATTTTGCCAAACGTCTCGTGATCACTCAGAGCCGCGAACACTTCCGTAACCGGAGCATTAAACGTTTGAACCATTTTAATTGTCTTAAGAGCCATGTGCCTTCGTCCTAGTTCGTCAGTTAAATTTTTTATGTCGGCATTAAAGCAGAATTAATTGGATTGAACCATGGTTCAAGTAAAACAAGTCATAGCGATTTCGCCTGAGTTTTAATAAAATTAGCGGCCTCGTTGAATAAACTGATAACGCAATATAGCTGGAAGTATTTCTCATGTTCGAGTATCAAGCACCCGAAGACCTCCTGAAAGACAAAGTGATTTTGATTACTGGCGCGGGCGATGGCATCGGGAAAGCCGCTGCCATGTGTTTTGCGAACCATGGTGCCACCGTTATTCTTACCGGCCGGACGACCGCCAAACTTGAATCGGTTTATGACGAAATTGAAGCGGCGGGCGGGCCACAACCCGCTATTGTTCCTATCAATTTCGAGGGCGCAGTCGAAAAGGATTACGACGATATTGCCAGCGTTATAGAGGAAACTTTCGGACGCTTGGACGGTTTGCTTCACAATGCTGCTCAACTCGGATCACTGACCCCAATCGAGCAGTACGAGGTCGATGTCTGGAATAAGCTAATGCAAGTCAACGTAAACTCGCCATTCATGCTAACACGTGCATTGGTCCCCCTACTTCGCTTATCCGAGGACGCGTCAATCGCCTTCACGTCATCAAGTGTCGGCCGCAAAGGCAGAGCATTCTGGGGTGCTTATGCCGCGACTAAATTCGCGAACGAGGGGATGATGCAAGTATTGGCCGACGAACTAGATTGTGACGTTGACGATGAGCATCGAAGTATCCGCGTGAATTCAATCAACCCTGGAGCCACTCGCACAAATATGCGAGCCAGCGCGTACCCAGCAGAAAACCCTGTTAACAACCCAACACCGCAACAAATTATGCCCCTGTATCTCTACCTAATGGGTCGAGACAGTAAAGGTACAACAGGCGAAGCCCTTAATGCACAATAAGGGCAATTTCGAAAGCTTAGTAACATTGCGCCTGCTCATCAGGTGGCTTACGCCTAAAACTGCTGCTGGTAACTGCTAACCTCCGCAAAAACCACCAGTCCTCCGTTTTCTTTAAGCGCGTAGACAGTATAAGGCTGAAACTTATCGTCGACCTCCATGCCTGGGCTACCCAAAGGCATCGCTGGCACAATTAAGCCTTTTGCGCCAGCGATAGGCGCACTCAGAAATTCTGCAATGTATTTGGCTGGCACATGCCCTTCAAATACATAATTGCTATCGGATATTGCCGTATGACAAGACCGGGCTGCCGCGGGTACGCCAAAATGATCCTTGATATGGGCAACTGTATCTTGATTAACCACATCCGTACCAAAACCGGCATGTTTAACGTGGTCGACCCAAGCTTGGCAACAGCTGCATGAAGGAGTTTTATAAACCGTCAACGTGTGCTGTCCAAGCGCGCTTACTCCGTCAATGCTTAGCACAGCGGGCTCTTTTCCAATGTCAGAATCATCGCCATTACTGCAGCTTATGCAAATAAGCGCAACCATCAAACATGTGCCGAAACGATGCAACAAACGACTCATGCGACCCAATTGTAAGCTCATAATTTAATTCTCATTTCAGGTATCACGTTATTCGCTTATTTCTTATATTTATTCATATAGATTCATATTGCACTGTCATAGCAGGTGAAACTATACGGGGTCTACTCACTGCTAAAATACAGCTCTCCGAAACTCGCACCTGCACTTAATCCACTATTATCTGTGTCGGTCATGATGGCCACACCATCAATATGAGAAACATCTTCGCCCAGCCATTGCTCAAGCGCATCCTTCACATTGACACGCTCGGTTAGCCAACGATTAATACCGTCGGATTTATCACGCACGGCCATCATTAAAGCGTTATCTGGCGCAAAAGGGTTTGGCCATATACCTGTGCGCGATTGGTCTCTGCTTGACCAAACAAAGTTCAGCGCCTTCGTTCGCCAAAACAACCAGCCGCCGTCAATAATGACATAAATTCGAGCTGCGTAATCATCACCAGCTTTTGTGTCCTCTACGAGGTCGATTAAAGGCTTATCTATCTTCCAACGCCAATTAAGGTATGGGGTTTTGTCTAGATCCACACGAAGCGCCTTAACTAAGCCTGAAGCAGCGGCCGTACTGGAGGTTAAAAGAATCTTTCCCAACTCGCCATCGCTCAACTTGTACTCGGTATTGCCTTCAAACGAATGCTCTTCCCAACCCGTTAAACCAGAATTAAGGAAGTCCGTCACTGGAATTTTATCTGACGCCGAAGCACCTAAAGACACAGCCATTGCCATTACCGCTGCCGCCGATCTGCGTATTCCGCGCCGAAAAGCTAACGCCGCGCGTCGCAGTCCAAGCCTATCCATACATTCTCCTTGTTGATTCATAAAACCTTAGAATTAAAATATCGCAGCACCTAATAAACCACCCACGATGACCGCCGCCCAAACAGGCAATCGCCAATAGAACATCGCGGCAAACGCAAGCAGTGCAAAAGCAAAGTGCTGCGCCGAAAATACACTGCTAAGCCATACCGGTTGATACAAGGTCGCTAACAGCAAGCCCACCACTGCGGCATTAATTCCGTTCAACGCGTCTCTGACGCGCGCGTGAGCGCGAAGTTGATTCCAAAACGGAAGCGCAGCGAGCAACAGTAGCAATGACGGCAAAAAAATCGCAATCAAGCAAAGCAAACCACCCCAAACTCCTCCGGGGCCAATACTGCTTGCCGCACCGAGATAAGCTGCAAACGTAAAAATGGGGCCTGGCACCGCTTGTGTAACACCGTAACCCGCCAAAAAAAGGCTATCACTCATCATACCCGCCGCGACCGTTTCGGCTTGCAGCAATGGCAATATGACATGTCCGCCACCAAATACCAGCGCACCAGACCGATAAAAACTATCGAACAGTGTTAGACCTTCAATGCTGAGGGTTGCGCTAAGCAAAGGTAAACCAACTAGCAACCCGCCAAAAGACACCAAAGCAAATAGCGCACGAAATCTAACCCCCTTCGGCGCACTATTCCGCGCTACTGGCGGAGTCTGTTGACGATTAGCATTCACGTAGATCGGCAAGACAAAAAGACCCGCCAACGCACCTAGCACAATTACGCCGACCTGCATTATCAATGACGGCCAAACCAACAGTATCGATGCGCATAGCAACATAAGCGAAATTCGCGCAGAGTCGGGGCAGAGGCTTTTCGCCATCCCGCAAAGTGCGTGGGCAACGACCGCTAATGCCACCAGTTTCAACCCGCTAATTGCGCCTTCCACCCATGCACCCTGCAAAAAGGACATCCCCATTGCGAATGCGATCAGCATAAACGCTGATGGCAATGTAAAGCCTGCCCAAGCCGCTAGTGCGCCGCGCAGGCCCGCTCTCTCATAACCTAGCCCAAGCCCTACCTGACTGCTCGCAGGTCCGGGTAAAAACTGGCACAACGCTACTAGGTCGGCATAAGCCTGTTCACTTAACCAAGAACGCTTGGCCACGAACGCTTCTCTAAAAAAAGCCAAGTGAGCAACTGGACCACCGAAGGACGTGAGCCCTAGGCGAAGGAAAATAAAAAAGATCGCCCAAGGGCGATCTTTTTTTGGTTCTCGATCAGATGCTTGCTCTGTCTCGAAATTTTGATTGTCTACTGAGTGCATGCACTCAGTTTAAATCAAACTATCCTGCTAGTGCTAGCAGGACTTTTTCCGCATCATCGTAAGACATGTACTTAGGTACCGCATAAGTTGAGTTTGCCTCTTTGAACGCGGCTTGAATAATTTCTTTAAAATCACGCGGCGTTAGTTTGTCCACTTTTGGCTCAATGCCGACCTCTGCAATCAGTGCTTTTACACCTTCAACGAATTTATTGGCAAGCGCCTTTTCCGTGTCTTTTTCCGTGCCTAGACCAAGGAAAAGCGCCATTTCTGCCATTCGATCTTGGCGGCATTCCTGATTAAAGGCCAACACATGAGGCAATACCTTTGCATTCGACTCCCCATGCGGAATTCTGTACAAAGCCCCTAGCTGGTGAGCAATAGCATGAACATAACCCAAACCTGCAATATTGATCGTCAAACCACCATAGTAAGAAGCCAACGCCATGTTTTCCCGCGACTTCAGCGTTGCATTTTTCTTACATGCCAAGGGCAAGTTCTTAAATATCATCTGAATACCCGACCGAGCATAGTAATCAGACTCATGATTCGCCATACCGCTCAGATAAGCTTCAACTAAATGTGTTAAAGCATCCAAGCCGGTCGCTGCGGTGATTGGCGCCGGCAGCCCCTTCATTAACTCAGGGTCCAACGCTGCCACGAGCGGCACAATTTTCGTATCGATTACTAATTCTTTTTTATGTGTTGCTGGGTCAGATATCACCGCACCGATTGTCGCTTCAGACCCCGTTCCAGCCGTGGTTGGGACAGCAAAAAATGGGGCAGACGGAACCTTACCTTTCAAAATGCCAACAAGCTCCCTCGGCTCTACTTCGTTTGTCGCAGCCAAGGCAATCACTTTGGCAGCGTCGATAGAGGAGCCTCCCCCAATCGCCATAACAGCATCACAATCATCTTTTCGATATTGTTTGAGGCCCGCCTCAACCACATCAAATGTTGGGTCGGGTTTTACGTCCGTAAATAGCGAATAGCTCATGCCCAGTTTCGTGAGCTCTGCAAGCATCTTATCCAAAACGCCAAGGTCGTAAAGCATCTGATCTGTAACGATCAGTATTTTGCGTAAGCCAAACTGAGAAACCGACTCACACAAGCGCAGTGAAGAGCCTTTGCTCATAAACACAGTCGGTTTTGGAATATTCAAGACCGCAACTAATGCGCGTAAACCGGCAATATAACCCTTACCTACCACTTGATTTTTGACACGAGACAAACGAAAAGTCTTCACAAGACGTGTTTCTACATCGTCGAGCATTTCAGGCAAATTCACGATCATTACTCCTTAGTTTCTGGCAGCTGTTAGTTAATGAACAAACGTTCAATCAAGTTCAACCTTACCACTTTAGAGTAAAAGCTCCAATAACTAGTAATAGGAATATTAAAATGCAGTACATAAGCCGGATTCTTTGTTAGACAGATTTAATGGCCACTTAGAGCCCAACTAAAAGTCAGACGCGTCAGTCCATCCCACTATGCTCGGATGCACGCACACGCGCCACAAGAAAGTCCACAGCAGCTTTTACCTTGGGAACTTGATAACGCAGCTTTTGATAAAGCAGATAAATCGCAAAGTTTGGGTTTTCAGTGATCGAAACTTCGGGGTCTAGCGCTAGCTCTACGAGCTCGCCAGACAAGACAAAGGGCTGAGTCACCCAGCGAGGCATCATTAGAATACCCTGGCCTGCAATCGCCTTATCCATCAACCAGCGTCCATTATTAGATATGCTTACGGCTGCGGCAGAAACATCTTGCCATTGGCCGTTAATCTCGGTGATCCAAGGCATTCGTCCGGCCGGCGCTTTAAAATATAAGCCACGATGCGATTTGAGCTCAAGAGCCGAAATAGGCGTGCCGTTTCGAGCGAGGTAATCCGGCGACGCGACAGGAACGAATCGGTTATCCATTAGCTTAATCGCATATACGCGCTCATCAGGCGCATAACCGCCCCTAATGGCAATATCAACTTGGTCTCTCGATAGAGTAGATAGCTCATCACTCAAGCTAATATCTAAAGTGATTTGCGGGTAAAGCTCGCTAAATTCATCCATTAAGGGCAACAATATTCGCTCTCCAAACCCAACCATTGAGCTAATGCGAAGTAGTCCCATTGGGTTTGCTTGATAAGAGCGGACAGCCTCATCTGTGTGTTCGAGCTGTTCTAGGATCGCGCTGACCTGCTTGTAATAAGACTCCCCAACCTCGGTTAGATTCACTACCCTAGTCGAGCGTTTTAGCAAGGTTGCACCTAAGCTATTTTCAAGGTCAGCCACGCGACGTGACAACGACGAAGGGGGAACAGAAAAGATTGCCGCCGCTTTCGTAAAGCTGCCAGTTTCCACGACCTTCACAAAATACCTGAGAGCTCTAAGCTGATCCATAATTCACCGTTATATTGATTTAATTCAAGCCCTATAGACACCATTAGTGCCTTATAGACAACAAAGATTGTCATACCAGCGTGTATATCTCTATCAAAATTATAGTAATAATGTCAGTAACTAGACACACAAGCTAATTTATCCGTTTACTGGACCGACAAATATGACCACTTACACAGCAATTAATTTAGTCAAACGCCCAACAGGCGGACCAATTACTTCAGAGCTTTTTGAAGTCGTTCGCAAAGAGATACCGACTATCGCGCCGGGACAGTTTTTGGTAAAGCAAAACCATATGTCACTTGATCCCGCTATGTTTGGCTGGATGAGCCCAGATACCAACAGCTACATTCCTCCGGTTGAACTGGGCGACGTGATGCGTAGCTCTGGTATCGGTGAGGTTATTGAAAGCAACCACCCTGACTTTAATGTCGGTGACCGAGTAATGGGCATGATGGGATGGGCTGAGTATTTTGTTTCAACCGGACAAGGCCTCCATAAAGCAGAAGCCCCGCTACCCGATGAGACTATTCTGTCTATTTTTGCCTTACCAGGTATGACGGCAACGCAGGGATTTTTTAACGTGGGGCACCCTAAAGCCGGTGAAACAATTATTGTCACAGGGGCCGCAGGTTCAGTTGGCTCAATCGTAGGGCAACTCGCTAAGGCAGAAGGTTTACATGTTATTGGCGTCGTCGGGTCAGATGAAAAAGCCGACTGGATCGTCAATGAACTAGGATTTGATAGCGCGATCAATTACAAAAGCGAAAACTTGGAAGAACTGCTCGATAACGCAGCGCCCAAGGGCATTGACTTATTCTTCGAGAATACCGCTGGCCCAATTCAAAGCATGATCGTTGAACGGATGAACCCACATGGACGCGTAATGGTATGTGGCCTGATTGCCGACTACTCAACCGCTACGCCAGCACCAGGCCCGAGCTGGGTGAGCGTGTTAAAACGACGACTCACAGTGCAAGGCTTTACCATGCCAGACCACTTCCATGAAGTTCCTCAGCTACTTGCTAAATTAACACCCTATGTCATGGCAGGAAAAATCAAGCATCGCTCACATATTTTGGAAGGTCTTGAGTCTTCAATTGAGGGCTTGAACTTGTTCTTCACCGGCGGAAACAAAGGTAAGCTCATCGTTAAACTATAGCGTTTGTGCGCACTAATGAGTTGTGCGGGGCATAAATCGAGCTCTGCACAGCGCTGACTGGCACAAAACGAACTAACGCTATTTATCAGACTGCCTAGATTGCTGTTCATAGTAGTTTTGTTTTGACCTAAGCCGAAAGCGCAATTCATAAAGCTAATACAAAATAGAGTCCGACACTTTGGATTGGCGACACTGAAACCCCTTATTCATTTCTAATGGAAGGTCATGCTTAACGTTTTAGTATTAGGTGCCAGTGGCGCCACGGGCCAGAAAGTCGTCGCCCAATTGTTGTCTAAGAACGCGACTATTTGCGCCGTCGTTAGAACACCGGGTGTATTTGCGACGCTCACCTCGCAATACCCTTCGCTAAGCGAGGTCATCGGCGACGTAAGCACATGGTCTGTTGATGACTTCTGTCAACAACTAGCAGAGTGTGATGTGGTTATTTCCTGTCTCGGGCATAACCTTACTCTAAAGGGTATATTTGGACAGCCTCGGCGGCTCGTCACGCAAACCATCGATAAAGTCCTGACCGCAATTAACTCGCTCGAAAAGTCTAACAAAACCAAACTCATTTTGATGAACACGACGGGCAACGCAAATCGAGGCATTCCCGAAGTTCCGGAGCTCTCCCAGCGCATTGTAGTATCAATACTTCGATACACACTCCCACCTCACGTCGATAACGAACAGGCAGCCGACGTACTTCGGCGGAATATCAAACCTAACCACGCTTACATTGAGTGGGTCACCGTTCGTCCAGACACGCTGACAGACGACCAACAACTCAGCTCATACGAAGTATTTGAGTCTCCAATACGAAACGCGATATTTAATGCAGGCGAAACCAGCCGCGTTAACGTCGCGCATTTTATGGCAAGTCTTGCCAGCGATGATGATCTTTGGGAGCGGTGGAAAGGAAAGATGCCCGTCATATATAACGGCTGATTCAAGGGCTATGCCGCAAGAAATTCGGTTAAGTTCTCTATACAGGTCTAGCCAATTTTAATGGCACACGCCTTGCTGAATTGTTCTTCTGACACTAAACAAGTCGGAGAAATAGCGATGTATATACCGCCCAGCGCCTCACAGCCAACGAGTAGCCTTGCACCAAACCAGGCAAATCATTCGATAAAACCAACGGCAAGCTCCGACCAGTTTGCGGCAAGCATGTATACAAATGGGCAAAATCAGGCCGACAGGACAACGATCTCAGCCGCTGCACATGCTGCGCAGGCTAAGGAAGACAATGTAAAAAGCGCGCACAACAGCGCACTGCTACAAACGAATCAAGGCGAAATGATGCTTAACATCGAGGCATATTTTAGCCCTCACCAAAGCGCCGAGCCAACGTTTCAACTACCTCCGTTGTTGCTACCTAGCCAACAAAACGTTGATAACCTAAGTCATCATATCTCAATGGTTTTCCCTGACTTCTTGGCGGATCACAACATTCCTAGCGCCCCGGACAAAGTCACATACGACACCGAGGGGAAAATGCAACTACCTGCCGATTACCCCTATGCCCAGGAACTCAAAGACGCGTTAGCTGAATCACCTAGTATGGCAAGAGTGCTTAGTACGGTAAACGCTCTGACATCTCATGTGGTAGAGATGAAAAAGAGCATTCCTTTCCAAGAAGAATATGCCGCCACCTCCTCCAAGGCACAAGCCAATGCCGTTATCGACAAATACAGTCACTTGTTTTGGGGAAACCGAAGCAATGACACCATTGCACTCACGTTTTCAAACGATGGCTTACTAACAATGACCGCTAATGGGAAACCGACCTAAGACTCGTTAGCAGTTTAGCGGTTTAGCGGTTTAGCGGTAATTAAAAACGATACTCAAGCATGATGCCTGCACTTAGCGAATCTCGGTCCGCTTCGCTTCTAGTGGTACTATTTGACTGAACTTGCTTCAAGCGTTTTGAATTTAAATACAAGACCTCCGCACCGGCGCTAAACGGCGAGCGCTCGGGCGTCCACATCAACGCAAAGGTTTGGCTTCTTCCTAGGTCATGGCTATCTTCGTCAACGTGGTCTTTATCCTCAATCCCAAACGCGTCATGCCTGACGCTTAAGCGATACTCTCCAAAGACATAAGACAACATCAGATAAACACTATAAAACTCAATATCGACACCGGGACCCGCGCCCATCGTCGAACTTCCGGCACTCGCCTCCGATAGCACTTCAAGCTGCTCAGATGCAAACCATGATGCTCCCAGCACTGCGAACTTAGTGCGCCACGCGTACTCACCTCGATGCAATTCAGTGTCGCCCAAATTGTCTATCCATGTTGCGCTGAGCGCTAGTCGATCGGACGCAAAGGTGCTGCGAACCGCGAATCCAAGACGTCCGTCTAGATCACGACCAAACGGCTTCGTACCGTCGTCGCGTTGGCCAGAAAAGGGACTGCTGTCGCTTAGCGCTGTCAGGTCAGGAAGCGCCAGCACGTCACCATAACTAGAGCGCAATCTGCCGTAGCTCCAGCCTCGATACGCGAGTAACGCCCCCATGGAATCATTGCCACCAAAAGCGGTCGCGGCTAAGGTCAGACGCTCACCGCTATCAAAGTTGAACCGGTATGCGCCGTCGATACCTATTGGACGAAATTCTTCACCAATCCAGCTATTCAGCGACGAGAAACTAAGCGTGTAGGGAGAGTCCCAAAATTTTTGCGTGTTTTCTAAGGAAATAGGCAGGAAAAACTGCCCAGCTGTAAACGAGACAGACTGATTAAAATCAATATCCACGCGGTAGCGCCCGTTCGCCTCTACCAAGCCTACACTGCTAGCGGAATTATCAGCCGTACTACTTTGCCCTTGAATATTGAGCTCGAATTTTAGCTGCGCAGATGGACGATACTGGTACTCAAGATTGCCTTCCGCACGCCCAACAAGCTCATGAGATCGATTACCAAAACCGAAACGGCCGAGCCCACCGTTCAACCAACTTTCGCCACTCGTTTGAGTGTCAGCCGACAAACGTGTACTCGCAAATACTCGATGGCTCTCATTAGAATCTGCAAAACACGAATAACTAAATGTCGTCATGCCAAACAAAACGCAAGTCATGGGTATCGACACCCTGAATGCAATGCTCATTCTAACTAACTTTGGTTTTAGATTAATCAAGATAGCCGCAACGCATGCAGGGGTATTGCGAAGTGTTAACCATGTTATCCAGCGCCTTAGTCGTCACCATAACTACGTCTAAATTTTTTAAACGTCTTAACCGGCGCTGGCGGTTGAACCGATATGGTAATAACGCCGCTGTTACCTGTCATGTCTGTCACACCAACCATTACCGCTTCCTTGACGCCACTCATCCATGGATGCCAGACGGCCACTTGTTGGACCGCTTTTGACAAGTTAATTGTTCCCGTCTCACCTGTCACACTATATTCAGGCCAAGGTGAAACAAAAATATATCCAACCATTGAGTCGTGTATGTTGCAACCTAGCGCAACGAGGCCCGGTTTCTCAAATAAAACCGGCTGCTTAGGAACTCCCTGATAGAGCTTTATCTCAAAGCGCTTTGGATCGGAAAAAGAATATACATGGTGTCGAATATTATCGCTGTTTGGGAAGACGACAGACTGCCCTGTATCAATCGCCAATACATGTGGCGCAAATCTGACGTTCGCTTGATCCATGATAGCGAGTTCTTTGCTTGGGGCTACAATCGTGCCCTCTGGTATTGCAACAAATGCATCAACAACAGGTTCGCCGTTTGCATTCACTGCTCGCAATTCAAACGCCATCAAGGAACCCGAAAATACAGCAAAGAGCACCAAACAACTAAGCTGCTTAGATACACAAGTTAAGCTATTGGACAGTAGTTGTTTCGTAATAAAAAAAGGGGATAACTGACTACACATAAAGTCTTTCCTTGGATATAAGAAGGCTTTAAAACGCGCTTTAATGGAGCGCAGCATCAAGATTTGTTCGACCATACTCGTAAGCTTAGGTTCAAATATCCAATCAGAAAAGGCATTACCAACTAATTTGTCCAAATCAAATCAAGAGACTAGCCAGCCACTCACTGGATAGGCGATACTTCTTTTCAGAAGTTCGCGCTTTTAAAAACCGCTATCGAATACAGGTGCTAGTTGATAACGAGTATTTCTCGAACATTAATGTGACCAAGTTAAGATAAACCCGCAACCCTTCAGAGAATCAATGAATCCATCCACCGAAATAAGCGGAAGCTGTCACTGCGGCACGGTCACGTTTGACTTGACGCTTTCAAGCGGTCTCGACAGTTTAAGCCGCTGCAATTGCTCGATGTGCCGTCGCCGTGGCGCTATTGTCGTGTCTGTCCCACTTGCTTCATTAAGCATTACACAGGGCGAAGAAAACTTGAGCCTGTATCAATTCAATACTAAAACCGCCAAGCACTACTTTTGTCGCACTTGCGGTATTTATACTCACCATCAGCGCCGCTCCAATCCTCAAGAGTTTGCTGTGAACATAGGCTGCTTAGAGGGAATCGACCCTTTTGATCTCGGCGAAATCGTTACCACCGACGGGATTAATCATTCCTGCGACCAAAAAGCTAGATAATAGATAGACTATTAACCAACACAATAATCTATACGAGGGGCCTAGATTGTCGCCAGCGCTAACATTAGCGAATAGACGTGTAGTGCTATTCGACGGCGTATGTACCTTATGCAACGCATGGGTTCGATTCATTATAAAGAATGACCCTAAATGCCATCTGACACTTTGCAGTGTTCAGTCAGAGCAAGGCCAAATAATACTAAAGCACTTCGGCTATCCGCTTGATGACTTCGATACCCTGCTGCTTGTTGAGGACAACCAATGCCTTGAGAGAAGCGATGCAGTGCTGGCGGTTTGTCGACATCTCGCTAAACCATGGCGTCTGTTATCTGGATTTTCATTGCTGCCTCTGTTTTTGAGAGACGGTATTTATCGCCTCGTCGCCCGTCATCGGTACCGAATTTTTGGACAGCAGGAGCATTGCCTGACCCCCAGCCCTGATATTGCTAAGCACTTCCTCCAACAGACACCGAGTTCTGATACGCAACCCTAAACTAACTCGCCTCAGCTATTAGCCCCCTAACAGCCCCCCACCTTCGCACCGTGCTGCCCACTTACACTGCCTCGTTAAACCACTTTCTTCGTGCGCATTCGCTGGGCATAAAAAAAGCGACCGATGGTCGCTTTTTTGTAAACAGTTGAACTTAGTACTGATAAAAGCCTTTACCTGACTTACGACCTAACCAGCCACCACGCACATATTTACGTAGCAAAGGATGAGGACGGTATTTACTGTCACCAAACTCGTCTTGCAGTACTTCCATAACAGCCAAACAAACGTCTAGTCCAATTAGATCACCCAACGCCAGTGGTCCCATCGGATGATTTGCGCCCAGTTTCATGGCTTCATCAATATCATTCGCAGTTGCGACGCCTTCGGCCAGAATACCGGCAGCTTCATTAATCATTGGAACAAGGATTCGATTCACCACAAACCCCGGCGCTTCGGCGACCTCAACCGGTGCTTTACCCAGTTGCTCCGTTAGCGTTTTGACTTTTTCAAAGGTCGCGTCAGAGGTGGTGATGCCTTTAATAATTTCGACCAGCTTCATGACTGGCGCAGGATTAAAAAAGTGCATGCCGATCACTTTGTCAGGTCGCCCGGTCGATGCAGCGACTTCGGTAATCGACAGGGATGACGTATTGGTAGCTAAAATCGTGTCCGGCCCACAAACGGAATCAAGCTCTTGAAATATTTGCTTCTTGATCGCCATATTCTCAACCGCAGCCTCGACGACCAAATCAGCGTCGCGTGCAAGTTCGAGATCAACCGTTCCCGTGATACGAGAGCTTATCGCACTCGCTTGGTCTTGAGTGATTTTCTGGCGACTCACTAAACGCGCCAGACTGTCTTCTATAAAAGAGATTCCACGATCTACAAACTCAGGCTGAATGTCTCGAAGTACAACATCGAAACCCTGACTTGCAAATGCCTGCGCAATACCTGCGCCCATGGTGCCGGCACCAATAATACAAACTTTAGCCACCTTTGCCTCACTACTCTACTGCGTGTTACTCGGACTCGCCGCACTCCAAACACTGAACTCTAGCAAATGGAACTACGTGCGCGATTTGACGATGGCACCACTTAAACCGCCATCTCATTTTTGATAGTAGAGAGTCACAAAGCCCACACTATCGAAAAATCGAGCGAAGCCTACCAGCCCTAAAAACGTGAAGCAAGTCACACTTTGTGATGGGTTGAAATACCTCAAATTGTGGGTGATTTCGCCCTAGAACAGGGCAAAAAATCGCTCGAATTAGCGTGCTTGCCGATTAAACTCGCCAACTAGCGCTGCTCTCACATAACAAGCGCTCTTGAGATAAATTCGCGCTAACTAATGTCCGGCGCCCAATACACCGTATTCAATACGATTATTGACCGTATTCCGCTTCGCTGCGGGGTTAACGAGTCAAGTCACGAAAGGAATAACATAGTTAAGATATCTATTGAGCCCCCTAGCCTGACGAATACAATATTTACCCTGTAAAGATAATCTTTTACTATGTCTTTTTTAAACACGGAATATCACTAATGACCTCGGCGTTAATCTTAGCTGGACTAGTCGCGCTCGCGATCCTTTATTACTTCACGTTCGTCGCCACTAAACCCAAACTAATTTACCAACCGACCGAGTTTAATAAGCGAATTGTCACTGCAACTCGCAGCCTTAATCGGCGTTACTTCGCGACACCTTGGCTCTTTAACACCCACCTCCAACTTATCGTACTTGGTTTTATTAAAGGGTTTTCTAAACCTCTTGAATATGACCGGGAGGATGTTCTAACAATGAACGACGGCGGACATGTTTCAGTTGAATGGCTAGGTTTAGATTTACCCGGCGAAACGCCAACGATGCTTGTGCTGCACACCATTTCAGGGAACCCGCAGAGCATGCGCGGTTTCGTGCGTTATGTAAGGGAGGAAATGGGCTGGCGCGTGGCCTTATGCGTGCGTCGTGGTCACGGCGCTTTGGTGCTAAAGACACCCAGTTTCAACACAATGGGTAACACCGACGACTTTGCTGAACAAATTCAGCATATCCAGTCAACGGTTCCAGAGTCAGACCTCTTCGCGACTGGGATTTCAGCGGGATCCGGCGTACTAGCGCACTACCTTGGCAAAGTCGGTACCGATACTCCACTCAAAGCGGCGGTCGCTTATTGCCCGGCATATGATATGCGCAACGCTTTTTCTCGCGCTAAACCTTTCTACAGTAGGATGATGGCAAAAAAGCTTCATCGTCTATTTATTGATCCCAATGAGGACACACTCAAGCATCTCCCCTCATACAATGCATTGCGCGCGACTGAAGACTTGCATGAATTTCATCAGCAACTTTATGAGGTTGCGGGGAATTACAGCACCGAAGACTACATGCTTAACTCGAATCCCTCAGAGGTGTTTGACGATATCAAGATTCCTATATTAATACTCAACGCAAAAGACGACCCTGTTTGCCATATTGATAATGTCTACGAGCATCAGCATCGTATCGAAGCGATGGATAATGTAATTCTAGTGCTAACCGATAGGGGCAGCCATTGTGCATATCTTGAGGGAATGCGCGCCAAACCTTGGGCTAACCGGATGATATCGGAGTACTTCTCCGTCCTAAACTCATTAAGCAAAAACGCCGCCCATTAAGGCGGCGTCGGCTAGACCATCATGTTGAGTAAACTGTAAGCAACTACGTCTGTTTTGCTTTCCAGTCGTCTGTCAGCAATCCAGAAAAACCCCAGTTTTCTTCGTCAATTTCCTGAATCACAATGTGCGTATGCTCTGGGCTTTTGCCCAACACGCGTGACAGAGAATTCGTAATATCGGCGACGAGCTCAGCTTTTTGCTCGCGGCTTGCACCTTTTATGATTTGAACATTAACGTATGGCACCAAGTTTTCCCTATGATTCGTATTGCGTATTACCAACAACTGCGCATCGTGGGCGCAGCTATTCGCCCTTACGATACCGTTTACACCTCTGCTAATCAGATCGCACAAGACCGGCAGATCTCGGCTCTCTACCCTCTACCAATACAACATCCTAAGCTTTGTAATCGGAAGGTTTCTCCAGCTCTTGAATCTGGTAGCTCAACTCCTGAGCATTCACCGAAAACAAAGACTCTGCATCAGCTAGCCCTTGGTTATAAAAGAAAGGTCCTATCTCATTTGCAAAAAACTCGAGAAGAAACTCTGCTTCAAAACCACCTATCTCATGATCGAGCTGATCACCAAAATATGCTTTGATCTTTTCAACAATTATCTCTTTCTGGTCTCTTGAAAAGCTAAGCTTATTCAATTTGTTCACCTCTCCCGTGTCTAAACGTTCACGCGCCTCACGCTAATTAATCAGTCCGTCGTCGACAATCTGTTGCGCGTGATCAACGACAGTTTGTTCAAGCGCACTAAATTCGATCCTTAATTCACTCTTCGCGCGCGAATTGTCAAACTCAATCGGATAGCCGACATTCTTTTTCACGAAGTCTCTGGTGATCCCAAAAATAGGCGCAATCAACCAAATCAAAAACTTTGGGGCTTGCCATAGCGGAAGCTTGCAGCGCCCAGGCATTGCTTTCTTGATCCAGCCTGCTATCTCCATTACCGACGCTGAACCGCTGACCAATATGTGCCTTCCGCTTGCTGACTCAGTCATTGCTCCTTTGATATGAGCCGTCGCGACGTCACGAACGTCGACGAGAGGAAAACGCAGATCAGGCGCGCCAGTGCGCATCGTGCCGTCCATGATTTCAAGCATTGTACTCAAGCTTGTCGAGTCGGACGCTTGCGCTAACGTTGGCCCAAGCACGAGACCTGGGTTCATCACAACCATGTCCCAGCGGCTCTGCGCTTCCGCCATTTTCCATGCTTCTTTTTCGGCCAGCGTTTTAGAATAATTGTATGGCTGGTGCGACACTGAAGACGTTTTATTCCAATCGTCCTCTGAAAACACACCATTTGGCTGATCTAGTGTTTCGATGCTATCGCTATAAATCGCAACCACTGACGATGTCAGTACAACGCGCTTAACGGTTTCCGTTTTATTAGCTGACTCCAATACATTGTGAGTTCCCTTCAATGCTGGCTCAATCAGTTCTTTTTGCGGGTCTTTCAGACCCCGCACGATAAAGGGCGAAGCGGTATGAAAAACCACTTCACAGCCCGCCATCGCATCATCAAAAGCACCCGTATCAAACAGGTCGGCATTATGCAAACTAAGCTTTCCTTCATGAGCTTTCGAAAGCGCTAGTAGATGCCCTACCTTTTTCTCATTTGTTTTGTCTCGCACTGTTGCCCTAACCGTGAAGCCGTCTTCCAATAAGTACTTCACCAGCCAAGACGCGACATAGCCGTTGGCACCGGTCACAAGGACTGGCATTGATTTATCGATTGTTGTCATCGGTATTCCCAAATTAATAATTGATCAAGAAAGTCTTTCGCTGTGCTTGTAATCGTTGCTGTTTAGTACATGCGACTCACAACTGCATATCTAAACATCGCGGATGTAGCCTCAGAAAATAATCCATAGCTAAATACGAAGTTCACAAATCCTTAGGAAACCATGGAAAAAATCGATTAGTTGTTTGCTGGTAACGTGCGTAATCAGGTCGTTTTTGTACAGAAAAATACTCTGAAGGGATCGCTCCGGTAAGATAGACCAGCGTGATGTATAGCATCGCAGAGGCCCCCACTGAACCCACACCAAGGGCGATCCATACAATCGTTGATTCAATACTGTACAGCGACCACCAAGACGGCACAGTAGCCACCACCAACCCCGTCCAAACCAGCCATTCCGCAAAATAGTTCGGATGACGACTATAGCGCCACAAACCCACATTGCAGACACTGCGCTTATGCTTCGAAATAAATAGCATTTTTTGAGCATCAGCGGTCGACTCAAATAAGTACGCCACGCCCCAAATTGCTATCCCCGCTATTTCCCACATCGAAAAAGCAGCGGCGCTATTAGTCGCAATCAAAAAGCCGGGAATGGCTAGCACCGACATATTGGCAAAGCCCTGCGCCATAATTTCAGCCAACATATGTAGGCGATGATGCTTTTCGCCAGTTTTTTCCAGCATCTCTTTTCGATAGATATACCGAGGAAACTCCGTCTTAAAAATAACGCCGGTTGTTTTCGCCATGGTGAGGGCGCCGAGCCCCATTCTCAACCCGATAAAGAGGTAAACAGATCCGACGGCGATAATTCGTACGGTGTTGCCTTCAGCTAGCACTAATATCAGTGCTCCTATCAGCGCCACTCCGAATGGCCAAGCAATATCGACATAAGACATCCTGCCCGTTCTTAAAAAAGGCACGCAGGCGACAACGGCGAAAAGTAACAGCTGAAAAACGCCATTGATCAGTATGAGATCAACGAAAGGCTCGACGTTCGAAAGCTGCGAAATCAGCCAAAGAACCGAAAACAAAGCACACAGTAGTAAACCAAAATTCATCGTATTTCCTTGCGCCCATGATCAGCGATTATCAGCGAATATTCGAAGCTCTCTAGACGGTCCCAAGAAAGCATTTAGCGACCAAACAGTTGTGTCTGACTGTGCGCGAGTATAGGCATTGCGCGCAGATTATCGCAATCCCATTCTTTTGATTAATTAGACTTTCTATTATCTAGAACAATCTTTCAACTTTCGAAAGCTTGAGGGTGACACACCTGCCCACTTCTTAAACGCCTGTGAAAAACAGCTATTGTTTTTGTATCCGAGTCGTCGTGCAACGTCTGCAATTGGGATGTCAGTTTGTTGAAGGCAATACTTGGCCTTTTCAAATTTAGTGTCACGCTTAAGTGAGCGAAGCTGGGTTCCTTCTTTCAACAAGGCGCGCCGCAATGTACGTTCAGACATATGAAAGTGCGAGGAGAGTTGCAGCATGCCAACACCAGACCTGCCTAAGTGTTGCAGCAACCAATGTTCGGAGCTCTCCGTCAGACTGAGGTCGCGCTGTTGGTCATTGAGCTTCTCCATCTCTTCAAGCATCAAAGCCTTTAACTCAGGATCTGCCTCAAGCAGGTCTGTGGCAAGCAAACCTTTCGGAATCGTCATTGAGTTCTTCTCGCTGCCGAAGCTAATTGAGCAGTTAAATAGGCGCTGATACACCGATATATCTCGCGGCTCGGGATGACAAAATTCAACGGCGGACGGATAGATATTCAGACCAGTAATTAGGCGACCGAAATACAACCAACACGCCATAATTGAATCATTAAGAGGTCTAAGCAGTTGAGGCGACCGCGAATGCGGGCGCCATTGCAGACTAACAGCAGTGCCAGTCGAAGTCATTGAGACCTGACCCTGCCCCATAATTAATGGCTGATATTTTTGGCAAACTAACATTGCTTCAGCCAACGTTGAGCAACTCTTCAGTGCATACCCCAGTACACTAAACAATCCTGGACGCACTTGCTTTCCGACCTCCAAACCGATCGATTGCACTCCCGACAACAAGATAACAGCTTGATACATTACCATCAGCTGGGGCTGTGTAACGGTCGCACCGGGCTCTGATAAACCGCTGGCCAGCAAACCTGCATGCTCCAATATAGTATCCGATGCAATACCGTAGCTATTGCCTACATCTAGGACCGCCTGCACATACATTGACGTAAAGGTCGCCGTATTCGATGAACCGACCATAACTCCTCCCCTTAAAAAAAACAAAGTTTATCTATTCGGTCATAGTTTTTAGTTTATCGGACATACTAAGTTCGGCCAATAGTTTCCGCCGCTGAAGCGCGATATGTTCGCTCCATCGATAGTCACTATGAAAAAGGTTTTTACTGAATGTGCGCCACAAAAATGCGCGATAGCGTTGAGAGTAGCAATATTTTTCCCGAACCTATTCCTGCCCCCTGGGACAATCTTAGCGGATGGGGTTTTATAAGTATCTACAGGCCAAATAAAGAGTGGTTGATGGACTGTGCAAACCTCACCGCCTGGGAGAAAGACCATTATGCTGGAGGTCCGGCCGTAACGATGCTGGTGCGTTACAACACAGCAGACTGCGGACCATACGACGAGCTGCTCTGTATAATGGGTCGGTTCCGCACCAATCAAGGCGCCTTCCCGCGTATTCACCGTATTTGGGTATCTACTGAAGAGAGCATTGCTGGCGGTCGATACAACTGGGCAAATGCTAAACAACTGGGCAATTTCAGCATCAACCAAACAGAGCTGGGCATAAATGCAACGGTCGAATCAGACAGCGGCAGCGTAGAGTTACGCTATAAAAAACAGCCACGTTTTACGCTTAAGTTCCCTGTTACAACCGCACTGTCCACCAAGAAGATGCGTTGGATTGCAAACGATACTCTTCCGGAACAAAAGCGCCCTGAACCGTTTTGCTATTCAGAACCAAGCGCCAAAGGCTGGTGCGCCACTGCAAAGCTCGATAGGTTTTCTACGACTCACGAAATGTTACCCGAGCTAAGCACACAACGTCACCTAATTAGCCTCAAAGCATCGCCATTTAAACTTTCGTTTCCGGTTGCTGAATTCGGATCCTGACTTCAAACAAAGTTCAAAGACTTTAAATAAAAAATGAAAATTAACTTTGTCCGTATGACTCCCAACAATCGGGCAATTTACTTTACCAATACGATGTTAAGAACAGATCATGAGTGACCACTATGAATGCGCAGGCAAGCCCTCCAGCAAGCAAAACACAAACGCCAATTCCTCACTTTAAAGGCAATATTCTCTTCGGTCAGTCGGCGGCATTTGTGAATCGATGCGACCAGTTGTTCGACGGCATGTATGCGAAATGCGGCGAGGTGAACGTCAGCAGTATTCTATTCAAAAAATGCTTCACGCTACTTAGTCCTGACGCAAATGAGCTTGTTTTGCTAAACAAAGACGCTGCTTTTTCCAACAAGCTCGGTTGGGACCCAATGCTCGACCCTCTCTTCCAAAACGGGCTAATGCTAAAAGATGGCGACGATCATCGCTACAGTCGCCGCATTATGAATGCCGCGTTTAGCCGTGACGCACTGCAGAGTTATATTTCCCTCAGTAACCAACAAGCGCAAAATACACTAGGATCTTGGTCAACAAAGGAAACCACACTATTCTACCCAAGCATAAAGGCACTAACCTTGGAGCTGGCGATGCGGCTTTTTGTAGGTGTTAGTCCCGGCGCAAAAGCCGATCAACTAAATCGTTGGTTTAGCCAACTCGTTGATGCGTCATTGGTGTTTAGCAAAGCAAATATCCCCTATACGCGATTCTGGTATGGGCTGCGTGCTCGTCGACATTTGTTAGCCTACTTTCAAGAGATTGCGCCTCAGAAGAGAGCCTACCCTGGCGAAGATATGTTGAGCCGGTTAACACAAGCCAGAGACGAGAATGGCCAATGTTTTACAGATTTAGAAATTGCGGAAAATATGGTATTTTTAATGATGGCGGCTCACGACACCACTACGAGCGCGATGACCAGCCTAGTTTATTTTCTAGCAAAAAATGCACACTGGCAAAACGCGCTGCGTGAAGAAATTCAGGGCCTAGGGCGTGAACACTTAGACTATGATGATCTGCCGCAACTAAGCGTATGCGGCAACGCCCTTAAAGAGGCCTTGCGAATGATGCCGCCACTTGCTGTTATTCCCCGAGGTACGACGGAGCCTGTGCCATACAAAGATTTCATTCTACCGAGCAATTCTCTCGTTCAGATTTGTCCGATATTCACCCACTATCAAGAGGAGATCTGGACGAGCCCAAAAACCTTCGATCCAGAACGTTTTTCGTCACAACGCCAAGAAGATAAGCGACATCGTTACGCATACGTTCCCTTCGGCGGAGGTGCTCACAAATGTCTTGGGCTTCACTTTGCGGAACATCAGGTCAAAATCGTTATGTTCCACTTGCTTAGAAACTACAAAATAGAAATGGAAAACGAAAGCGACCCCGTCTGGCAGAAAGTGCCCATTGTCCATCCTAAATACGGCCTTCCGGTAAAACTTAAAGCCATCTAATGGCTTAGCTGTCTCGCTCACGGACCACTTTGAACAGCTCGGGCATAACACTGGGGAGATTTAAATAGTCGTTGGTAGAGGCACATTGAAGAACGTTCCAGTCAGACCGGGAGTGCCGGTTAGGATCAAACCCACTCATCCCCGTTACTAATCCGTGCAATACTGCTTCGGTACATACACTAAGATCTTGAGATACGTCGAGTTTGCGCATCTGGTAAGACACACCCAAATGATTGCGCATTAACATCCGCAGAAAGTGCGCCCAGACCCATGGGTAGTTATACCGCTTCCCCATCAATGAGTTCATCCACACCAGAAATGTCTCTATTTCAGCTTCCGACCTCCAACAAGGTCGGATCGCCAACGGCTCGCGTGTCGGCGTCAGTAAACGATCGATCGGGCTATAGGTATTTTTAGGCCAAACGACATTCGCAGTGTAACGATCACAAGTCACGACAGAAATATGATCATAAGGCGTTCCCATTAGAAAGCGCCCTAACTTATAGACGAACCCTGGGGTTTTGACCAAAACAAGATCACCGGCTTTAAGTTCGCTAGCGGTAACAAATCGTGTGTTATTACGTTTGGGTAAAGTCATTCTTGATAAAAATCTTATCGACTATAAATCATATGCGACGCAGAAGAAGGCGCTGGTTTTAACGCTGACATATCGCGCAATACCTTAGTAACAGCCGCCCTAAATCAGATCATTTCGTGCTGGCAACTACTCGGCAAATATTCCTTAATCTCTGGCGTGTACTTCGAAAAACCACACGTCCATTTCTTAACACCACCCTTTTCAAGCTCAGCGCGCATCATCACACGCTCACCATCAATTTGCTTCAGCAAAGAGTCAGAGTCGCCGTCTATTTCTAAATACACTTCGAACCAATCCCGACAAGGAATACGGTCCCATGCAGAACTAACATTCAATATATGGGGAATGGGATTATCGACCGTTAGACCCGCCTTCTCGGCAGTCGGGCACTCACCAGTCGATTCATAATATTCAGTCATCGCCAACTTTGCGACTCCCGCATACTCTAGAACATCCGCGAGCTTGGCTTCGACAACGTATCGCTGGTAGGCTGGAATAGCGACCGCAGCGAGGATGCCAACGATGACAACGACAATCATTATTTCAACTAAGGTAAAACCCTTGGCCCGACGAATCATAGCAACTCCTATCATTACATATGTTTAGTAGTTAGCTTAGTCGGTAATACGAAGACGCGCTCAAAAAGCATTGCATTGAGACCAACTTGTTTACGCTAGAGCAAGCACGATCGCAGCGTCAGCATGAATCGCTGTTGTGTCATACAAAGGCACGGGGGTATCTTGTTGTGATATCAGCAAAGCAATTTCGGTACATCCCAAAATAATTGCCTGAGCGCCATTCGCATACAGTTCACTAATGACCCTGAGATAAGAGTCCTTAGAAGGCTTCGTTATTTTGCCTAAACAAAGCTCTTGGTAGATGACCTCATGAACCAAATCTCTATCCTGTTGCCCAGGCACTATCACATCGATACCAAAACGCTCGCGCAATCTCCCTTTATAAAAGGCTTGCTCCATTGTAAAGCGCGTGCCTAACAAGCCAACCCGAGTAATACCGTCCTGTCTAAGCCTTTCTCCGGTCGCATCGGCGATATGTAAAATAGGGATCGAAATGTGTCGCGCTATGTCAGGGGCAACTTTATGCATGGTATTGGTACAGATCATTAAGAAGTCTGCACCGGCAGCCTCAACCGATTGTGCCGCACTAGAAAGAATACGCGCAGTACCTTCCCAATCGTCCCTATGTTGCAAGGACTCTATCTCATCAAAATCAACGCTAAACAAACAAATTTTGGCCGAATGCAGTCCACCTAGCGACTGTCTAACTCCCTCGTTCAAGGCTCGATAATAACTCGCTGTCGACTTCCAACTCATGCCACCCAACATACCGATCATTTTCATAATTCCTTGATACCCAATGTGGTTTTTGTTTATGAAAAGAAAAGCTCTAACGCGCACACTTGATTTTTCTTAGCCCTAATCCACGACCGTAAATACGCCGCTGGCTCGAGCGATTCGTTTGCCCGCAACGACAAAATAGCAATTCGCAAACGCCATGCGTCGGCCAACTTTTTGTACATCCGTGATAACCTCAACCCAATCTCCCAGCTTCGCTGAGCCTGCATAGTCCACCGTCAAGCTAGCCGTCACAATCGGTATTGGTTGTTCTGAAGAAAACGCTGCGTTATACCCTAGCGCAACGTCAGCTAGGCTACTTAAAACACCGCCATGTAGTTGCTCTCGGGCATTGCAATGCTTAGCTTGCACGCACAAAGCAATCACTAGCCCCTTATCAGTTTTTTTGTTGTAAATCGGCCCCAACAAATCTAAGAAAGGGCTACTTCTGAAGATTGTTTCAAACCCTTCTGGCAAATCACTCATCTAATTTTTCCTTTGGAATCAGAACCTAAAGCATTACTAATAAAATGCTCACTAGCCCTACATGATGCATTCAAGCGAAACTACATAACAAAAATTAAAGCTTTTTAGCCAACTTACCAAAACCATCACCTGATGATACTCTTACGTCATCCCATCACAAGCAATCACTCAGCTCGTTCAGGGCATGACAAAGATGATTATTGATCCCACCAGTGAAAACTACCGAGTCGCATTGCTGGAACTGACAAAACTTCAAGATCGATTTTACGAATGCTTCTACCAACATCTCGTCTTCAATCACCCCTTCTTCGAGGTGTAACGCTTTAATCTCTAGTTGGTGTATTTTTCGATGCGCCTTGCAGTCCATTCGGCCAACCAGTGCATCGTCGTAAAGTAACGGAAGGCAGAAATAGCCAAATCGGCGCTTCGCCGCAGGGACGTAACACTCAATCTGGTAATCATAGCCAAATAGAGATTTGAGTCGATCTCGTTGAATCACTGCGTTGTCGAACGGAGATAAAATTTTCAAACATTTTGCCCCGCAAGATAGAGGCAACTCAAATGCCCCTCTTTTCATCACGTAACGCTCACCCGTTTTTAATCGCAGTTCCTCCAAAGTGTTGTTTCTCACGCCGTCACTCAGCAACCTTTTTACCGCCTTTCGAAGGTCCGCATTTTTGCGCAGGTAAGTGATCCCTTTTTGTGAAACGACGCCATGACAGCGCAAGTGTTGTTCTAAAAGGTGGTTCGCAAACTCATCAACAGTTGGCATCGTCGAATTGACACTGGGGGGAAAAACACGCTCTGTCAGGTCGTAAGTTTTCTGAAAGCCCTCTCGACCGCTAACCATGAGATGACCTTCCATATAAAGCTGCTCAAGCGCTTTTTTCGCGGGCTTCCAGTCCCACCAACCGGCACGTTTAGTTCTTAAGTTTTCTAAGTCGCGTGAGCGCAGCGGGCCATCTAAACGAATTCTTTCCAGTAAAGAATCCATCAGCTTTCGGTCACAATTCTTATACCAATGAACTTTCCCATTTTGAATCGCGTGCTTGTAAGGCAATGAAAACCGGAAGTCGGACATAGGAATTAACGCGGCGGCATGAGACCAATACTCGAAAACGTTTCGATCAGCCAAGAGCTGGTCTGTCATCAACGGAGTAAAGTCAGGAACTCTTGAGAAAAATACGTGATGGTGGGCGCGTTCAACCACTGAGATGGTGTCTAGCTGAACATAACCGATGTGCCTAACCGCATTGAGAGCGCCAGATAGGCCATCGCCAAACTCGCAGTCTTGTAACAACCCTTGGGCTGCTAAAGTAATTCTCCGCAAGCGCTTTTGGTCGTCAACGTTTGTTATCTCAATCATGTGAGTCCCTTCGCCTAGTGGCTGACACGCTAGCTAGCTAATTATCTTCTGAAAACAGTTCAAGCTAACCGAGAATTTTCCAGGCCAATGAGATCACTGAAAAGTAGATAACGACGGTACATAACACCGAGATTAGTGCGCCGACTATTAAAACTGGCCATTGCTTGTAATCATCCCTTTTCTTCATTTCCGCATTAAAAACAAGCGTCGCCAAAACAACGCCACCGACCATAAAAAGCATGGCGCCAAACGTTGCGCACAACGCCATTTTTGTTGCCAGCGAGAGAGGAAAATAGATTGCCGGGCGATGAAACAAACCATATAGACTACCTGCTAGCCAGAAGCTTCCAACACTGACGACAATTATCACCACAAAGTACGCGACAAATTCCACTATCTGACCTATCTATCCTTAGATTCAAAATGCGACATCTGAAGCCCTGTGCATCATCTCGCAGCGGCTAGCTTTTCGTTAAAAAGCCTTTGAGCAAATACCCCAATAGCTTCGGAAATTCTTCATCGAAGTGTAACTTCATAAACTGCATATCTGGGCGTTCAAATACCAAATTTAAACAAGGCGATGGCGATGCAGTGTGATAGGCACCGATGGTCACTTCGTGCACGAGTAGTAATAGCTCAGCGCCTCGCCCTGGGCCAACGCCCGCGACATTCGCTTCGAATACCGCCGCATTTTCTATCATCAAATCTCGTAGCATTGTTTTGAAGCGAAGGGCTGTTTCGAACTCTATGTTCTGCTCTAACACTGAGTGCAGCAATCCGTTTAAACGAAGAAAGGTGTCATGACCTGTCACGGACTGTACTAACACTTCGTGAATGTCGCCGGTATCCAGCTTGCGCGTACCGCCATTCGTCTTTAACAAAATACCACGCTGCATTCGTTCGCATAGCGTCACGAATTCTTGCTCGTAGAGAGACAGAAACACCTCTTCCTTCGTCTTAAAGTAGAGGTACAAGGTACCCTTCGTCAGCTTAATGTTCTCGGCGATGTGTTTCATTAAGATCGCATCGTAGCGGGTACAGCTCTGAAACAACTCTCTCGCAGAGTTTAGAATATCTTCGCGGCGTTGCGCCTTTTGCTCTTCACTTACTGCTCTTCGCTTTACGTGCGCCATACTGCTCTCGATAGGTTGACGGGCTTGGGTTGGCTAAAACCCATGTTGCGGATTAGCGCCCAGTAATAAGATTAATTGAAAAACGAGTATTTGACAAATGACTCTGGGTCATTATATAAATAACCCACGGTCAGCAAAGAGTAGTACATGACCTCCAAACAACAATTCTAGGAATTTTTTATGTCTGACAGCACCGGTGAAATTAAAGCTAGTTCAACCAAAGTATGCGTAACGGGAGCGAGTGGATTTATTGCTGCCCATATCGTTAAGCAATTGCTTGATGCGGGATATCACGTGAAAGCGACGGTTCGCTCAGAAGCATCGCGTTACCCGTACCTAACGTCACTAGACGGTGCAGCGGAACGTTTGGAGTTCGCACAAGCAAGCCTTCAAGATAACGGCGCATTTGATGATATCGTCGCAGATTGCGATGTGGTGATGCATACCGCAAGCCCTTATATTGTTAACGTAAAAGACCCACAAAAAGATCTGGTTGATCCAGCAGTTCACGGTACCACTAACGTTCTAGAATCATGTGCCAAATCGGCGCGAGTCAAACGTGTCGTTTTGACGTCTTCGATGGCCGCTATTACCGATGAAGCGAGCAACGAAACCACATTTTCTGAAACCAACTGGAATACCAAGTCCGACCTAAAACGAAACCCTTACTATTATTCCAAAACCCTTGCAGAAAGGTCCGCTTGGGATTTCATCGAGAAAAAGAAACCGGGCTTTGATCTTGTTGTTATCAATCCATTTATGGTCATCGGCCCATCACTCGGTCCAGGCCTTAATGAATCGAACAAGATATTCGCCGATATCATGAGCGGTGCGTACCCGACACTCATGTCCGTCACGTGGGGTATTGTCGACGTTAGGGATGTTGCAAAAGCCCACGTTTTAGCAATGGAGACTTCAAATGCGAGCGGACGTTACCTCGTTTCAAACGAGACGATGACGATGACCCAAGTCGTGAAACACCTCAATTCGATTGGTTACTCTCACTACAAGCTGCCGAAGATCAATTTGGCAACACCGTTTGGCGACAAAGTGATGAAGCTTTTATCCTACACTCAGCCAAAAGGCAGCGGCTCATATATGCGTTCGCACATCGGTAAAGACATGCGCTACGACAACAGCAAGGTTAAGCAAGAGTTGGGAATTGAGTTTATTCCGGCAAAAGAAAGCATAAAAGCAGCCGTCGAAGACTTATTAAAATGGAATCACTTAAAGAGTAAAAAAGCGTCCTAACAGTTTACAGGCCAAAGAGACTCGGCGTCTTGTTTGCTGATACAGTGTCGCCATTTTTTATTGTAGCCATCACTAGTACTGCTGGTGATGGCCAGTCTCTTTCTTAGTGCTCGCGGTCAATACGATCTAACTTTCGTTGATAAGATATCGACCGCTCGCACTCCTTTTTCTCTACGAATAACCCGTTTTTATTCCCTTCAATATATTCCCATTAGTCTTCAAACACGTCACCCCAATCTAAACCGCCTTTCGAATCCCTCGATCACGCATCGCTGCAGCGAGTTCATCAATGCTTGCTGGGTCATCTATGGTTGACGGAATACTATATTCTTCACCGTCAGCTATCTGCCGCATGAGCTTTCGAAGGATTTTACCCGAGCGTGTTTTAGGCAGACGCTTAACCAATAAAGCCGTTTTAAAACAGGCCAAAGCACCAATTCGTTCGCGCATCATTACAGCGAGCTCTGCTTCTAAGGCTATCTCGTCTAAGGCGTCACCGTCCTTCATTAACACGAAACCAATTGGTAACTGCCCTTTGATATCACAACGTATGCCGATCACTGCGCACTCAGCAACGGATGGGTGGTCAGCAACAATTTCTTCCATTTCACCCGTCGACAGGCGATGTCCAGCCACATTAATGACGTCATCGGTTCGGCCCATAATAAATACATAGCCATCTTCGTCTTTGTAGCCGCCATCGCCTGAACAATAATAACCTTCATACGCTGTGAGATAGGCTTCGTTATAGCGCTCAAAGTCGCCCCAAATTGTTGGAAAGCATCCTGGAGGTAGTGGTAGCTTAATTGCGACGCTACCTTGCTCATTTGGTGCTAGCTCTTTGCCGCTATCGTCCAATATCCGAACATCAAAACCGGGGCTTGGCATGGTTGCTGAACCCGCTTTAGTTGGCAGCGTTTCGATACCCGTTAGGTTAGAACAGATCGCCCAGCCTGTTTCGGTCTGCCACCAATGGTCTATCACTGGCAAACCAGTCAAATCTTTAATCCAATGATATGTCGGTGGGTCAAGGCGCTCACCCGCGACAAACACACTCTTCAAGCTCGACATATCATATTCTCGATAACGAACGCCCTCCGCATCTTCTTTTTTTATCGCCCTGAATGCTGTCGGCGCAGAAAACAAAGACTTAACCCCATATTCCGCCACCACTCGCCAGAATGCGCCAGCATCTGGCGTCCGCACAGGTTTTCCCTCGTACAACACGGCTGATAGACCGCTTAGCAAGGGCGCATAAACAATGTATGAGTGGCCAACCACCCAACCAACGTCTGACGCTGCCCAGAACACCTCTCCAGGGTTCATGTCATACACCGCTTTCATACTGTAATGCATGGCAACGGCATGACCGCCATTGTCCCTAACAACCCCCTTTGGTTTACCCGTTGTGCCGGAGGTATAGAGGATATATAGCGGATCGCTACCTTTGACTGAAACTGCCGAATGGGGGGTCGCTTCACCAATTGCCTGAGTCCACGAAACGTCTCGCGGCGTGGTTAAAGCCGCGATGCTTTGCTCTCGCTGATGAATAATACAACACCTAGGTTTATGCTCAGCCAGTGTTATTGCTTCATCGAGTAATGGCTTGTAGTCAATGATTCGGTCAATTTCGATACCACAAGAAGCCGACACGATTACCTTGGGCGCGGCATCATCAATGCGAACAGCCAATTCTTTTGCAGCAAAGCCTCCGAATACAACGGAGTGAATTGCCCCTAACCTTGCCACAGCCAACATTGCGACAACAGCTTGCGGAATCATCGGCATATAAATCAGAACACGGTCGCCCTTCTCTACTCCTTGCGCGGCCAGTGCTCCGGCAAAAAGGGAGACGCGCTCTAATAGCTGCTGGTAGGTGATCGATTCTTTGGTATCCGTCACTGGCGAGTCATAATAGATCGCGACTTGGTTAGCTAAGCCTGCTTCAACTTGCGCGTCTAAGGCCATATAGCTCGTATTCAATTCACCATCTGCGAACCAGCGGTCCACGCCGTTTTCATCTTTACTGAGAATCACCTCTGGCACTTTAAACCAAGATAGCTTTTCAGCCTGAGACCGCCAAAACGATTCTGGGCGTTCAATCGAGGCTAGGTATTCTTCTTGATAGGACATATGGTCACTCCCTTTTTTACTAAAGCCGCTGAATAAGCAATAACACTAATGTGTTCACGATAGGGAAAA
>Ga0209290_1000187_pt1 | contig 57529 bp, 61 predicted proteins | sample EN1Hudsemesocosm_2_FD_184632 | JGI IMG/M metagenome (GOLD analysis project Ga0209290, IMG submission 184632) | Methane-oxidizing microbial communities from mesocosms in the Hudson Canyon - EN10B Hudson Canyon (SPAdes) (version 2) | ecosystem: Environmental > Aquatic > Marine > Cold seeps... | reverse complement strand
TGATTAAACAGAAGTCAGCAGACGGCATAGTAGCCAAACGCCCAACGTAATGGTTGGGACAGGGTGAAGGCCTGAACATTAGATGAGGAGCAGCCCGCTCTACCTTTGGCTTTAAGTCAGGCGGTAGATGAGTTGGTAGCGAGCCTCAAACATTAACCTTATTATTTACTTTAACCATGTTATTTGCACAAGTATTATCCTCCAACAACCTACGTGACGCATGGAAACGTGTGAAACAAAACAAAGGAGCTGCAGGTGTTGATGGTTTAACGATTGAGGACTATCCAGTGTGGATACATCAGCACTGGGCAGGTATTTATCGTGGATTGCAACAAGGCTATTATTGCCCGTTGCCTGTTAAACGCGTGGAAATTCCTAAACCCAATGGCGGCATTCGCCTATTAGGCATTCCCAGCGTACATGACAGAGTTATTCAGCAAGCTATCACACAAGTTTTACAGCCGCTTATAGACCCTGACTTTTCAGCTCATAGTCATGGCTTTCGCCCTAACCGCTCTGCGCATGATGCTGTTAAATCAGTGCAGAAAGGGATAAAAGAGGGCTATGGCTATGCCGTTGACATTGATTTATCCAAGTTCTTCGACAAAGTCGATCACGACTTATTGATGAACCGACTGGGTAAATGGGTGACTGATAAGCAACTACTGGCACTGATTGGAAAATATCTACGAGCAGAAGTGAGCGTTAAAGGGAAGTTAGAGGCAAGCTCTTGTGGCGTTCCACAAGGCGGCCCGCTCTCTCCTTTACTAGCCAACATCATGCTGGATGATCTTGATCGTTATTTAGAAAGTAAAGACTATCGTTTTGCACGTTACGCGGATGATTTTGTTATCAGCGTCAAATCCTTACAAGAAGGAGAGCGCATCAAAACCGAAGTCACCGCCTATTTAGAAACGTTAAAGCTTCCTATCAACACAGAGAAAAGCCAAGTGATCAGTAGCAAACAGCTGTGTTTCTTGGGCTTTGCCTTTAAAGGCAAGAAGATTGTCTGGAGTCCGAAAAGTCTAGCCAACTTCAAACATCGCATCCGTGAATTAACGGGGCGTTCGTGGGGAGTAAGCTGGGCATATCGGTATACAAAACTCAGGCAGTATATTCAAGGCTGGGGAAACTATTTTGGGCTGAGCGAATACTACCGACCGATACCACTACTGGATCAATGGATACGACGACGTATCAGGATGTGCTATTTAAAACAATGGCGCAGGATACGGACACGTATCCGCAACTTGATGCGGTTGGGTGTTTCCAAGCACACGGCTATCAGTCTGGGTATGAGTTCAAAGGGATATTATCGACTTGCGAAAACCAAGGCGGTACAACTCGCTTTAAATAACAACTGGCTGAAATCGCAAGGTTTAGCCTCGGTTGAGGAGCAATGGGTTAAGTTCCATTATTCATAATGGCGATGAACCGCCCTGTGCGGAGCCGCATGCAGGGTGGTGTGGGGAGGGCTGGAGAGAAACTAGCCCTTACCCGATTTATATTTTTATTCTTTTTTGGGTTTCGCTGGTGGCTTAGCTGGCGGTGCTGGTCGTTGCTCATATTTAGGAGAATTATATCCGCCTTTAACATCATCAAAAATTGGAACTTGTTCTTTAAGTGGTACTGGTTTTTCATTATCAGTCATTCTGGGCAGATTCCTCACTTGGGGTTAGCATAAATTCAATTAAATCAATATTTTCCTTACTTATTAATATTCCATGAGATTTTGACTCTATATAGTTATTTTCCTCATCTATCCAAGCAACCTGTGATAAATAAATAAACCCTTCATCGGGATTATTTGAATAATACAGTGGCCAACCTGTAAGTCGCCTTTCATCTTTAAGGTGGAGAGTTATAAAACGTTTTTCATTTATAAAGACATCATCCCATGCAGTATCACGAGATGTTCTATCTGTAAGCTTTAGCCCCCGAAGAGCCTTCATATGAAAGTCGTAATGAGCTACAGCACCCAAAACTACAGGTATTAATAAAGCATAACTAAAAGTTAATAAAATTAGTACCTTATCATTTGATAATTTATATGTAACTTCATCACCATTTTTTATAGCTTGTGCTAATGGCTCCCATGAATAGGATAAATTAACAGCAATATAAACTAAAAAAGAAAAAATAAGTGATTCGACTATTCTCTCAAACGATGACGAATTACTAGATTCTTTTCTACGCAATCCTCCATAAATAGAACTACTTATTAACCCAGGTATGAGCAACATAAGTAAATTTATTGTTTCATATGTTAATTTCATATTTTATGGGATTTATATGCGTATTTAAAAATATAACTATATTATTAACAGGCACATTTGCCTGCTATCCATTTTATCCTGTCAAGTTGACCTGATAATTGATATTATCCGATGAATCAGGAAAATTAACGTTTAAAATAATTCTTTTTAATATTTATGTCAACCTCAAATTCTGGGAAAAGTATTCTGGAGGAAATGCGCAACACTATGCAGCGCCTGCATTACTCCATTCATACTGAGCGGTCCTATTGTGATTGGGTTACGCGTTATATTCGTTTTCATCATTTGCAAGAGAGAACAGCTTTATTGATTGAGCCTGAGAAGAAAGTAGAGGGCTTTTTAACACATTTAGCTGTTCAAGCTAATGTGGCGGCGTCTACTCAAAATCAAGCTTTTAATGCTTTGGTTTTCTTGTATAAACAAATACTTGAATGCCCATTGGAAGGTGTCGAGGCGGCACGGGCGCGCAAAGAAAAACGAATTCCTGTGGTCTTAACACGTGAAGAAGTTAAGCTGGTGCTGGCTTTTTTGGAAGGTACGTCGGAATTGTTGGTAAAGTTATTATATGGCAGTGGTTTGCGGATTACTGAGGCGGTTCGTTTGCGCGTACAGGACATTGATTATGGTTATAAACAAATAACGGTACGTAATGGCAAGGGTATGCAGGATCGAGTCACGCCGTTTCCAGAAAGTTTATCGCCCTTATTACATAATCATTTGGAGCGGGTTAAAGCGATTCATGAACAGGATTTAGTAACGGGATTAGGCGCTGTTTATTTGCCGTATGCATTGGCTCGAAAATACCCAAATGCGGAAAAAGAGTGGTCGTGGCAGTATGTTTTTCCTAGTCGTAATTTATCTATCGATCCGCGTAGCGGGGTTACTCGGCGGCATCATATTGATCAATCTGTAGTAAATAAAGCTATTAAACAGGCGGTACATAAAGCAGGCATCACGAAAAAAGTGAGTGCGCATACGTTTCGCCATAGCTTTGCGACTCATTTATTGCAACGCGGTACAGATATTCGTACGATTCAATCTTTGCTTGGACACAAGGACTTAGAAACGACGATGATTTATACGCATGTGTTGCAGCAAGGGGGAGAAGGCGTAGTTAGCCCGTTAGATGATTTGTAATGAGTTGCCAAAGCAGAAGCTTTGGACATACCCCTGACAAAGGCGGGCTGATGCCACGCCCTACCCGCAATGCTGCTGACTTAAAAATAAGCTCCTTCTCCAGCGGGGATGAGGGGAGCTATAAATGTATGATTTATTCTCCTCACCCAGTCCTCTCCAGCAAGAGAGGACTTAAATCAACAGAATTGCGCCCTACCAGTCCAGTTTAGGCTAAAATCATCCACGCCCGCGATAAGGAGCAACACCTTGGTCTGGCACCCAAACACCTTGAGGGATTTCGCCTTGCGCAAAAAATACGTCAATGGGGATTCCTCCACGAGGATACCAGTACCCACCTATACGTAACCATTTAGGGTCAATTTCTTTTATTATGCGACGCGCAATACTGATGGTACAGTCTTCATGAAATGCGCCGTGATTTCTGTATGAACCGAGAAATAATTTTAATGATTTACTTTCCACTAGCCTTTCTGATGGAATGTAATCAATAACTAAATGGGCAAAATCAGGCTGTCCAGTTAGCGGGCATAATGAGGTGAATTCTGGCGAGACAAAACGCACCATATAGTCAACATCGGCTTGCGGGTTTTGCACGCTTTCTAGGGTGGCCTGTTCGGGTGTATCTGGCAGCTCGGTTTTGCCACCGAGTTGTTGTAAGTTTTGATAAATATTTGTTTCACTCATTCATTAACCTTTTATGATCAGTAGCACTTAGATTCGATTATTGTATATGACTTAGTTTTAAAAAAGCGAGCCATATACACTCGGCCATTTAACTTGCTAAGTGAATCAATAGCATAAATTGATAATTTTGATCGATAGGACGCTACTCTTTAATCTACCTTGTAAAAAACAGCATCCAATTTAAGAAGTTGATCTTTAATGCTATAAGGCGGACTGAAATCCGCCCTACCCTACTTTTAAAGTAACTAGCGCTTTACCTTCACCGTCTTTTAGGGCGCGATCTACTGGCACTTTGGAATCGTGTACCTAAATGATCTTCACCATGACACGCGGCACAGCGATCGCCATTACTTCTATCTTCGGCAAAATGGCCGTGTGCATCTTCATCCATCCAACTTGGATCATTAACGGGATGCACTCCATGCGGACCATTTAAGGTGCCATTAGGAAAGCTATTATCTTCATGACAGATGGTATATTCAGAAAGCGTGCCCGCAGACCTTGAAGTTGCGTTGCGGTAATATTGTCATTTGCATCTGGCTTACGGTTTGGCCAAATAGCATGTGGACTACCATGACAAGACTCACAACCTAAGTTAGCATGTCCATCTAGGCTATTACGATATAAAGTATTGGCATTTTCCGCAAATCGAGGTGTTTTCGCTGGTAGTGACTGTGCCGAAGGGTCGTTTGGATCAAAGGCTTTATTAGCCATCGTTTCACTGCCAATACCACTATGGCATGATCCACAGATAGGTTCTTCAGGCCAAGGCTCGCATGCTATGCCATCTTTTCCCTAGGGTTAGTACAGTAGGCCGACACCATTAAAATTCCATTCGTATCTCAGTACCCCTAATTCAGGATCACTTGCTGTTCCTGAAAAATTGACCGATTCACCTAACGCTAAGTTCAACGTTGCGTCAAGCTGGACTTATGATAGAGCAGAGTGGCCCTTGGTTTTCAGTAATGGAGGTACAGTGTCACAGTTTTCCGCATGCTCGACAATTTGCGTTGCACTGGATTGATCTGCTTGAACTCTAATTCGGCAAGGCGATCGCGCCAAATCATAAACCTTAAAAATTAAATGGTTATATTCCCTGCTGCGGTTGCGTGTTGCCAATAACTGCCCTGTTGAATCATCATATAAAACAATAGATTTTAGCGAATTTCCACTAAATTCACCGCTGACTATCAGCAGGTCATCTTCATATTTTGCATCATTAATTTTTAGCTCGGTAATAGTACTACTCGACTCCCTTGCATCCTCTCCACTACAATTAGTCGGCGCATTTCTAACCGCTACAGATTGATTAAGTTGATCTAATTGCACTGTAACTGAGCAAGGCACTGAAGAGCCTTTAATCTTATTGATCTTCAACGCTACTTCGTCTTTCTTTGTGTTTTTTTGTAATAATAACTTACTCGTTGTTGCATCTATTAATTTAAGCTTAAAGGGTTTTTCTCCTCTCGCTTTCACCTTAACTTTGAGCTGCTGTTTTTCCACATCATAACTTGCACTCTTAATACTTAAAGTACTCACCTGATCTTCATCTGCAATAACTAGATGATTGAATGCTAAGCTAGCAATGAGTACAAAAAACCACTGGAAAAATAGGATCCGGGATAGCTTGTTTATCATCTTGCCTCCTTAGGCATAGGTTAATACTTATTAAGTGTAATCCACGGTAGCGACTCAAAATATCCAGTCAATTTAACGCAGACACTCCTTCTTATTGATCTCTTTCGTTGCAGTTATTTTCTGTAAGAGGAACTAGCTCAGCTTGATCAACAAAGAAAACGACAATAAAAGCCATCAGGTAACGTGGTCATTATTTCTCACTAACAATATACTTATTAGTGTACTTACACTAAGCAATGATTGTGCCAGCCGGACATTTCAAGTAAATAGTAGCTGTAGTTTCTTTACAAGTACGTAATACGTGGCTTAGCAGCTTAGGTAGCCTTTATTGCACAAAGCTCTCTGATGTTTTTAGTATCAATTACCCGACAATACTCAATCTTGTTTCTAGATAACTCAAAATTTTTAAGTCATTAACACTTGCAATAACTCATAACCCTATAGAAACAAAGGGGAGTAGCTTACATCCCCCAAATTAATTTACTGTCTCAATAAAGCGACACCTTTAAATATTACTGCTAGCATGAAGAGTGAATCTCAATACTGTTGACTTAAGCCCTCACTTACTGGAGCAACTGTCACAAAGCCGTCATATTAAATGTTATACAATAAAGTAGTTAAACAGGAAGGTAATATGAGTCAATTTACAATTTTAGTTGTTGAAGATGAAGAAGCTATTCGTAGCATGCTGGTTATGGTATTACGGCAATATGATTTTAACGTACTGGAAGCAGGCGATGTCATGCAGGCTCAGTCCCTCTTAGAAGATGGTCTGCCCGACCTTATTTTATTAGACTGGATGCTACCTAGTATTAATGGCGACGAGTGGACGCGGCGCTTAAAAGCCAATGAAAGCTATCGAGACATACCTATTATTTTAGTCACTGCTAAAGGCGAAGAAACAGATAAAATTCGCGGTTTGGATTTAGGTGCTGATGATTATATTACTAAGCCCTTCTCTCCTAAGGAACTGATCTCTAGAATTAAAGCTGTCCTACGCAGAAGCGGAAAAATCCATGATTTAACGCAAATCAAATTCCGTGACATTATTTTAGATACCGAACAACACCGAGTTAGTATCGCTGACAAACAAATTGAAGTTAGCCCTACCGAATTTCGTTTACTGAGTTTTTTTCTCACACATCCCGATAAAGTGTATAACCGCACTCAACTATTAGATCAAGTTTGGGGCCGCAGTGTATACATAGAAGAAAGAACAGTAGATGTGCATATCCGACGTTTAAGAAAAATTCTTGCTAATTATGATCGAGAAGAGTGGCTACAAACGGTGCGCGGTTTCGGTTATCGATTTTCTGAAAAAGTGAGCTCATGAGTTTTTGGCATAAAGATTTTTTTCACTACTCTGTAGCAATCATTCTAGCGTTTATCGCTAGTCGGTTCGTTGGTCATTTCTTGTATTTTTTATTAGCGATTTGTATCGCTATTATTGTTCGGCAAACCTATTTACTTAAACAACTAGAACATTGGTTGAGTGCTGGAGCAAAAGCAAACAACCCAACTCATGAAGGCTTGTGGGAAGAGGTTTATTATCATATTTTTCGCATCAAAAAAGCCAATAAGAAACGCAAAAAACAACTCAGCACCATCATTGAGCAGTTCCGTAAATCAACAGCTGCGTTACCTGATGCTGTAGTCGTCCTCGGGGAACATGATGAAATTTCTTGGTTTAATAAGGCTGCAAAAAAAACATTGGGACTACAGACTTCAGACAAAGGTCAGCGCATTCCTAATTTGATTCGCACCCCTGCTTTTGTTGATTTCTTAATTAAAAAAGATAGTGATGCTGTTTTAAGCCTTAACTCGCCAATCAATAAAAACATTACCCTACAAATTAAAGTCGTAAATTACGGTAAAAATGCACACCTATTAGTGGCGCATGATGTCACTTATCTAAAAAATATCGAGCGTATGCGTAAAGATTTTGTCGATAATATCTCACATGAATTACGCACACCACTGACTGTCTTAAAAGGTTATTTAGAAACCCTCACCGATATGGATGATCAGCACTCGCCTCTTTTGACGCATTCATTAGAGCAGATGCAAAATCAAACCTTTCGTATGCAACATTTAGTCGATGATTTGTTATTATTGGCCAACCTAGAAACGCAAAAGATTTCCCGTGATTGCGTCACTATTCAGCCCTTATTAAAACAAATCTGCTCAGAAAGCAGCGCCTTAGAAGCACTGAATAATCGTATTGAGCTATTTATAGATACAGATATAAATATCCTAGGCAATGATCAAGAACTGCGTAGCGCCTTTTCAAATTTAGTCGTGAACGCTCTCAAGTATTCCCCTGAAGATTCAATTGTAACCGTGCAATGGTATCAATCAGGTGATAACCTAACCCTTGAAGTTACCGATCAAGGAGAGGGTATTCCAGAGCAAGAAATCTCTAAAGTCACCGAACGTTTTTATCGTATCAATGCTAAGCGCAAACAACAAAAAAGCGGCACAGGCCTTGGTTTATCCATTGTCAAACATGTCCTTGCTCGGCACGATGCTCAATTAGTTATTACTAGCCAGCTAGGTAAAGGCAGTTGTTTTAAGTGTATCTTTCCTAAACATCGCTTTTGTTAATGGATAACGGATATTTATCCATAAATAAATCAAGAAACAAATAGCTTTCAGTCTTGCCTATTTTCTAGCAAGCGTATTATTATGACCTCTTGCTATGAACATCATAAGAGATATGTTATGCCTACTACCTTGTATCAATCGAACAGCGCAGGCCAAAGAGCTGCACAGCATTTACTTACCCTAATTCTCATCTTGGTCGTTGCTAAATTAATCAGCTGGATTCCAGTGATGAACCATTTGCAATTGGCCGATACCTTTACAGCAGCGGAAATTATTTGGTTTAGCGCCAAATTCGCCGCTTTAATTATCTTTTTTTATTTTTCCCGCGCGACAATTGCCGCTATCCCCGCTCGCGCAGGCATAGCCTCATTCTTACGCAATATTGCCGAACCTATTACACTGTTAGTCATTGTTATAATCAGCCAAGAATTACTATGGCAATTACTCACTCCCTTTGTTCAAAACACAGGGGAGACTATCTATTTTAGTTTAGCGGTACTCGCTATTATTTCCGCTAGCATTTGGCTGGTAGTTAAAGCTTACCAAGCGACGCCCTATTTATTCGAAACTCAGCAAAATATTGGGACTTACTTCGCTCGATTAATACCCAATAGACATATGCTTTGCACCAACTGCGGCCAGAACATACAAAGCAATGCTGTGTTCTGCTGTCACTGCGGCCATAAAGCTCGGGAGCAGAGCAGTTGTACTACTTGTGGCCAAGTACTATCAGCGGATGAAAAGTTTTGTGCCCATTGCGGAACTGGGACAGCCGAGTAGCCCATATGAAGTCAGTGTGACGGAGCCCCGCTGCCCTAACCTCCTAAAAATAGAACCCTTTATTCCCAGCAGAATGCTTATACAGAAACGAGCGGGCAAGGTATACTTGAAACTATTTTAAATAAGACGCCATGGGTTCTTTATGCCTGTTGATATTTTAGCTACTTTACTACTCACAACTGTTATCCAATCTATATTTGGTGTCGGTATACTCTTATTTGGTACGCCTCTGCTGTTATTGCTTGGCTATGAATTTAGCTATGCTCTCTCGGCGCTCCTACCTATCTCTATTGCGATTAATATGCTGCAAGTGTTAAAGCATTACAGCTATATTAATTTAAAGCTATATAAAAATGTGTTGCTGTACAGCATTCCTTTTATCGTGCTGTTCTTATTTATTATTACTAATATTCACTTAAATATCGGTTTAATCATTGGTTCATTTCTAATATTGGTCGCTTTAAAAAGTATTTCTCCACGTGTAGAACTCGCACTTAAAGCTATGCTTCGTTATGAAAAGCTATACCTTATCTTAATGGGTATCGTTCATGGTATTACTAACTTGGGTGGCTCATTACTCACAGCATTAGTACATGAGCAGAATCAGCCTAAAAACATTACTCGCGCGACTATTGCTATCTGCTATGCGACCTTTGCTCTATTCCAACTACTGACCTTGTATTTTATTGGCTATGACGATGGCATGCCCTACGCAGACAATATGCTGCTATTACAAACTTCAGTCGTTGTATTCTTACTCACTGAAGAGTTCATTTACAAGCGAATTGATAATAAAAAATACACGCAATTATTTGCCGTATTCCTTGCTCTATCTGGCGCTTTATTACTCTTAAAGTCATTAAATTCCTAACTAAAAACAATAATAAACGGAGAATCCTATGAATGCATTTTTAAAACGTACTGCCAATTATTTTCTAATCGGAATTTTAGCTTTTATTCCTATTGTGGTTATTTTGCAAATCGTACTGTTTATGCAAGAGCTGATCTCAGGTGCATTTCAAATAGTTTATGGTTATTGGGATAATTATTTAATCACCATTACTATTTTCGCTTTAAGCTTTTATTTATTTGCTTATGTCGGCTACCGTTTAAGCATGGCTGGTGGTTCTTGGATTATTCGCTTAATTGATAATATTGTTAACCGTATTCCTTTATTAAGTACAGTTTATCGAGTAACCAAAAAAGTGGTCAATATGTTCTCTGGCCATGAAAACAAAGGCGCTCGTGAAGTTGTATTTACTGAGTACCCAAAAGAAGATGTTTGGGTTCCCGCTTATGTCACCAATAAAAAAGATGACATGTATGTACTATTTATACCGACCTCACCCAATCCAACGTCTGGCTTTACTGTAATTGTGCACGAGTCTAAAATCATTAAATCTGAAATGAATATAGAGGAAGCAACTAGCTTTATTATTAGTGTCGGTGTGGATCTTACTCTGCGTGATGATTTACAGCAGCTTAAACCCAGGCAACTTCAATCGTAAATTTAAGCTACCATTTTAATTGAAAACTGTATCTCGCGAACGGGAAAACAACCTGAAGACGGGGCGTTAACCCTATTGGTAGGGCGGAGTTCAGTCCGATTTTTTAGCAATAGCGGACTAAAGTCCGCCCTACTTTTTTATGTGTCCTCTTTAAATTTATAGACATTTTATGAGCCATAGCATCGCAACCCTTAGCTTAAACAGCCTTGCCCTGTCATTAACGCCTGCGCTTTTAGTGTTACTCATTTTTACACGTTGGTCGCTGAGTATCACAAACCCCGTGTATGCATTAGCTCGTATGCTCAGCCAATTGTTATTGGTCGGCTATGCTTTGGCCTTTATCTTTGAATCACAGGATAGCTGGCTGATTTTACTGATCTTGTGCATTATGTGTATTGCATCAAGTTGGATTGCGTTAGGCTCGATAAAAGAACACCGCACTACATTATATAAACACGCTTTCTTTGCTACCTTTTTAGCTAGTGGACTGACTTTGGCTTTAATTACCCAAGGTGTACTATCATTAAACCCTTGGTATGCCCCGCATTATATGATTCCTATTGCAGGAATGATTTTTGCCGGATCAATGAACAGCGTCAGCCTAGCTGCAGAGCGCTTCCACTCGGAGTTACAAAATAAAACCTATATCCAAGCGCGCAATATTGCTTTTCAAGCAGCAATGATTCCAGTCATTAATTCTTTATTCGCTGTCGGCTTGGTTTCTTTGCCTGGCATGATGACGGGGCAAATTTTATCGGGAATTTCGCCATTTATTGCCGCACGTTATCAAATTATGGTAATGGCTATGATTTTTGGTGCTTCTGGCTTATCAACAGCTCTCTACCTGAGTTTTGTGAAGTCTTTTTACTCAAGGCTTAACTATGGGCTTTAAAAACGCGTCGTCTTTTTCCAGAATACCTACTGCAATCCAGTTGCATGTAGCGAAGCACCAAAGAATCTTACGTATTATTTTATCGGCAAGTCCTGCCCAGCTAAAGCCCCATATAAAAGACTGTGTGGTCAATGAAGAGACTTTAATGATTTATGTGAACTCTGCGGTTTGGGCATCACAGCTACGCTTTTGCAGTGCGCAAATACAGACAGCCGTTAATACTCAGAGTAAGGAAAAAATTAAGAAGATTAGAGTTCGAGTACTGGCACCCGACCCATTTAAAGCGGAAAAGAAATCGAAAAAAGTCATTCCTTCTGCGGAAAATATAGAATCCCTCCGAAATAATGCAGATACACTTTCGGAAGGAAGACTAAAGAATGCTTTATTAAGCTTAAGTAATACCTTATTAAAACAAAATAAATAAGCAGAGTACTATTCGCCTGCTCGGCTTTCAGCGGAACGCATAAAAGGAATGGGAGCGTCATCATCATTTTCGAAAGTAACCATTTCCCAAGCATCAGGCTCAGCAACAAGTGCTCTTAGTAACTGATTATTCAGGCTATGACCTGATTTATAACCTTGATATTCACCAATCAAACTATGCCCTAACAAGTATAAATCACCAATCGCATCCAACATTTTATGCTTGACGAACTCATCAGCATAACGCAGACCACCTTCATTAATGATTTTGTCATCATCAATAACAATAGCATTGTCTAAGCTACCGCCTAAGGCTAAGTTATTTTCCCTTAAAAACTCTATATCTTTCATAAAGCCGAAAGTACGCGCACGGCTTACTTCTCTGACAAAAGTCGTTGACGAAAAATCCATTGTTGCCGTTTTAACATTGTCAGCAATTGCAGGGTGCTCAAAATCGATAGTAAAGGTTACTTTGAAACCATCCATAGGCAAAAAAGCTGCCCATTTATCACCATCAAACACTTTGAGTTCACGTTTAATTTTAATATATTGCTTAGGTGCATCTTGCTCCTGCACACCCGCAGATTGAATTAAAAATACAAAAGGCCCCGCACTACCATCCATGATTGGCACTTCAGCTGCGCTCACATCGACCAATGCATTATCAATACCAAGCCCAGCCATCGCGGACAACAAGTGCTCAATAGTTGATATTTTCACACCCTCTTGCACTAACGTTGTCGATAAAGTTGTTTCACCAACATTATGCGGCACAGCATCAATTGTCACGGGCTCCTCTAGGTCTACCCGCCTAAATTTTATCCCTGTATTAGCCGCTGCAGGGTGCAGAGTTAAGTAAATTTTATCACCCGTGTGTAAACCAACACCTGTCGCTCTAATCGTATTTTTTAATGTTCTTTGTTTAATCATTAACCTTACCTGACAAGCTTATAAATAAGCTTAGCTTACGCTTCTCTATGGCTTATTGGGAGCGCGAGAAACATAATAAAAGAAATCACACCGAGACTGCTCTATGCAGATAGTATTTCATTCTCGTTCCATAAGAAAAAAATAAGAGGTGCGAAATAATGGATCTGTTTTTGTGTATTTTTAGACTTGTTTCTTTTGAGTGTTTTATTTACACCTAAAAACACACGATTGACTATTTTAATCAATAATGCACTTTTAGGTATAAAAAAGTTCTAACGCATGCTTTGAGGCAGATACTAGCAATACGTTAGATAACTTTACTGAAACTTAATCAGCTTGACGTCTTAAAAAAGCGGGGATATCTAAATAATCCATATCCGAGCTATTTTTAGGCTGCACACCGAAACGCGTTTCTCTACCATCAGTCGCCTGTTTACGACTAACAGATGGCGTATCTAAACTAGAATAATCATTACCTGCAGTAGCAATACTTGGAGAGACTAGTTTCACAGGAGCACTCGCTACCTTTTCGCCGCCCATACCGGTTGCAACCACTGTTACTTTAATTTCATCACCTAAGCTCTCATCAATAGCCGTACCAATCTTAATGATGGCCTCATCTGATGCAAAGTCATGGACAATATTCCCCACCTCATCAAATTCTGCAATACCCATATCAGAGGCAGTAATATTCACTAAGATACCGCGCGCACCTTGCAAGTTAATATCTTCCAATAAAGGACAAGAAATCGCCTTTTCAGCAGCCACTCTTGCTCTATTTTCTCCGCTAGCAACACCGGTTCCCATAATCGCCGCCCCCATACCTGACATAACTGTTTTAACATCAGCAAAATCAACGTTAATCATACCTGGGTGAGTAATAAGCTCAGTAATTCCTTGTACAGCATCGAGCAAGACATCATTGGCAGCAGAAAATGCTTTCATCATAGAAACATTTGCGCCCAGAACTGGCAATAACTTTTGATTAGGAATAATAATTAACGAATCAACATATTTCTCTAATTCAACGATGCCTAGCTCAGCCACCGATTTTTTCTTTTTTCCTTCAAAATCAAATGGCTTAGTCACAACAGCCACTGTTAAGATATTCATTTCTTTAGCAACTTCAGCAATAACGGGGATAGCACCAGTACCTGTGCCTCCGCCCATTCCTGCTGTCAAAAACAACATATTCGCACCTTCCAATACATCGCGAATGACATCCTTATTCTCTTCAGCTGCTTCTCTACCGATTTCTGGGTTTGTCCCAGCCCCTAAACCTCTAGTTAACTCTGCACCTAACTGAATAACACTGTCCACTTCTAAGCGGCGTAGTGCTTGTGCATCTGTATTTGCACAAATAAATTCAACCCCATCAAAATGGCTATTCACCATATGATTAACAGCATTACCGCCACCGCCACCAACACCAATCACCTTAATGACCGCATTCTCTAACCCTAAATCCATTAATTCATATTTCATGACGCCTGCCTCATTCCTGCTCAATAAACATTATTTAAAAATTATTTTGAAACCAACTTTTCATTCTTGAAAAGATACCCTCATTCGTCTCTAACAACTGCTCGTTACTTAGAAAGTGATCCCTCCCATAGATCAACAACCCAACACCTGTTGAATAAATTGGATTTTGCACAACATCGGTCAAACCCGAGACATGCTGTGGAAACCCTAAACGCACTGGCATATGAAAAATCTCTTCGGCCAACTCAACAAGCCCAGTGACCTTAGAGCTACCACCAGTTAAAACCATACCCGCCGCAATTAAACCTTCATAACCACTACGGCGTAATTCAGCCTGTACTAAAAGCATTAACTCTTCGTAGCGAGGCTCGATAATTTCTGCTAAATTCTGTTTTGAAATTTGACGTGATGGCCGGTCACCAATACTGGGCACATCAATCATTTCATTAACATCTGCTAATTGCGTTAAAGCACAAGCATGCAACTTCTTAATTTCTTCAGCATTCTGCGTAGGCGTGCGTAAAGCGACAGCAACATCATTAGTGACCTGATCCCCCGCAATAGGAATCACTGCCGTGTGCTTAATCGCACCGTGCGAAAAAATAGCAATATCTGTTGTGCCGCCACCTATATCGATAAGACACACACCTAACTCTTTTTCATCCTCAGTTAAGACTGAAGAACAAGAGGCTAGTTGCTCTAAAACAATATCATCAACATCTAATTCGCAACGACGGATGCATTTAATAATATTCTGTGCGGCACTAACACTACCAGTCACCATATGTACTTTTGCTTCTAGCCGTATACCAGACATACCGATAGGCTCTTTAATCCCTTCCTGCATATCGATAATAAATTCTTGCGGTAATATATGCAGTATTTTCTGATCAGCAGGAATAGCAACAGCACGTGCCGAGTCAATAACACGGTTAATATCATATTGCGACACCTCCTTATCTCTAATCGCTACAATTCCGTGGGAATTTAAACTTTTGATATGGCTTCCTGCAATCCCCGCATAAACAGACGTAATCTCACAGCCAGCCATTAATTCAGCTTCCTCTACCGCTCGCTGAATAGAATTAACAGTCGACTCTAGATTAATCACTACACCTTTTTTTAATCCACGCGAAGGCGTTGAGCCAATACCGATCACTTCAACCTCACCGCTATCATTTATTTCACCAACGATAGCCGCGACTTTAGATGTGCCTATATCTAAGCCTACAATTAAATTACGATCTGTTTTTTTTGCCATTACTTTTGCCTTTCATGCTGCTTTTAAGAGCCAGATTGCCCCCACCCTTTAACCTTAACTCTCAGTAACTACCAACTCATTTGTTCATTTTCTCGCCACCGCACGGCATAGCCATTTGGGTAACGCATATCGACATAAGCAATCTTATTCACTAATTCATTCCCCGATACAACAAAGGCTTTAAGCAACAATGTAAGCTTACTTAATGGCTCAAACCGCCCCAATTGCACAGTCATACCATTTTCCATTGTCAACAACCAGGACTGCCGATTGCTCACTCTAAACTCTGTTAAGCGCAAACCTTGATCCATAAGGCTGATACTTAAGCCATACATAACTTCTAATAATCGCTGACGCTGTTCAGCTGGGCCATATAGTGCAGGTAGAAACTTAAATTGCTCTATATTTAAAGGCTTAAAAACCTCACCACGAATATTCAATAAACTGTTATCTTGCCAGCGTACTACTGGTTTTTGCTCGTACAATCTTAAATTGACACCATCAGGCCAAATGCGTTGCACCTGAACCTTTTCTGCCCATGGCAAACTCATCACTGCTTGCTGTATTTCTTGTAAATCAATTGCAAAATAGCCATCATGAATCAAGGGCATTATTTTGCTTTGTATATCCTCTTTACTAATATACTGAAACTCACCCTCAACACCGACATGCCTTATCGGCCTCGCTTCTTTTATCATGTTTTGCAATAGCGGCCAGACTAGCACGCTGACTACCACTATTAATGCGCTCACAGCGATTCTTATCTGTGCTCGCCGAACGATCATTTAAAACTCGTTTCTAAAATTCGCCACACCAACTGCTCAAAACTTAACCCTGCTGCTTTTCCAGCCATAGGCACCAAACTATGATCAGTCATACCTGGAACAGTATTCACTTCAATTAACTGCGCCTCTCCCTGTTCATCAATAAACACATCGACACGTCCCCAGCCCGTCACCCCTAGTACAGCACAAGCTTCTATGGACAAACGAATCAATTCAGATTCAAGTTCATCGCTTAACCCTGCCGGACAATGGTACAGTGTTGTATTAGCCCGATACTTAGCATCAAAATCATAAAAAATATTAGGCGTTTCCAAGCGTATAACAGGTAAACCTTCGCCATTTAAAACACCAACCGTATACTCTTTACCCTTCACCCAGGCTTCGGCATAAACATCACACTGATATTGGGCTGCCGCCTGCCAGGCATCAAGCAATTCTTGTTTAGTTTCTGCTCGGCTCATGCCTAAACTAGAGCCTTCTTGAGCAGGTTTAACGATAACAGGAAAACCTAACTCAGCTATACAACGCTCTATATCACTTTCATTTTGCAATAAAATCCATTTTGGTGTCGGCAACCCTGCCCCCTGCCAACACAGCTTAGTACGTAATTTATCCATACTTAAAGCGGAAGCCAAAACACCACTACCTGTATAAGGTAAAGCTAAAGTCTCTAGTACCGCTTGTAATACCCCATCTTCACCACCGCGCCCGTGTATAACATTAAACACTCGGTCAAATGAAGTACCACCCAAAGCCTCTAGTACATTGGTTTTGACATCAATGGCATGAATATCTACTTTATTGTTTAATAAAGCTTGGTACACAGCATTACCACTGCTTAAAGAAATTTCTCTCTCTGCGGCTGTTCCGCCCATTAATAGCGCAACACGCCCAAAATCTTTGGCATCTTTTATAAAAACAGACTTCATGCCAATTTATCTCCTATTATACAAACTTCTGCCTGTAACTCGACCCCTTGTTGCCTAGAAACTTCACTTTTTACATGGTTAATTAACAGCTCTATATCTAACGCCGTCGCAGTTCCTGTATTAACAATAAAATTAGCATGCTTTTCCGAAACAATTGCACCGCCAATAGCATATGATTTTAAGCCACTTGCTTCTATCAATCGTGCTGCAAAATCATGTTCAGGGTTCTTAAATACAGAACCACAGGTAGGTAGATTTGTTGGCTGAGTTGCGGCTCGCTGCGCCAATAATTTTTTTATCTTATCTTGTCCAGCCAAGTCAATATCAGCGCTTAGCTTTAAAATAGCGGATAAAAAACAAGCCTTATCCGCCCCTTTTACGGCTCGATAACTGATCTCAAATTCATTAGCATTACGCAAACTTATTGAGCCGCCCTGCGACATCATTTCAACACTTTCAACTAAACCCCATGTTTCCGCACCAAAAGCACCCGCATTCATTTTCAATGCACCACCCATAGTGCCAGGAATGCCTGCCAAAAATTCAGCCCCCGACAAACCATGCTCAGAACAAAAGCGCGCTACATGGGCACAAGGCACACCGCATTCAACATAAATACGCCCATCATCTAGCAAGTGCATTTGCTTTACTTTACCTTTAGTATTAATTACCGTGCCCTTGACACCACCATCACGAATCAATACGTTACTTCCCAAGCCCAACCAAAGCACAGGCTCATCGTCAGCTAAACTAGCTAAAAACAATTGCAAATCTTGCTTATCAACCGGCATATACAACCTTTCTGCCTCGCCACCCACACGCCAGCTGGTATATTTCGCCAACGGCTCATGCTGTAGTAGTTGCCCGTGAAATGACTGACTTAGCGGAATCATTGCACTAACAGCTCAGCCAATTGCTGTGGCAGTTCAGTGGCAATATGCCCAACATTCCCAGCCCCCATAGTCAGTAAGACATCATTAGGTTGAATAATTCCCGTCAAAATACTCGCTAAATCTTCAATACTTTCCACAAATACAGGGTCAACTTGTCCCCTGATACGAATAGCTCGAGTTAATGCCCTACCGTCGGCTCCCGTTATTGGCTCTTCACCTGCCGAATAAACTTCCAATAAAATCAGTACATCTGCACTCGATAAGGTATTGACAAAATCCTCAAATAAATCTTTAGTCCGAGAATAACGGTGCGGCTGAAACACGACGACCGATCGCCTATCAGGCCACGCTTGCTTTAATGCTTCTAAAGTTGCCGCAACTTCTCTAGGATGATGTCCATAATCATCAACTAAAGCAACAGAACCTTCCGTTAGTGTTAGCTCACCATTTAACTGAAAACGGCGGCCGACACCTTTAAAATCACCTAAACTTTCAATAATCGCGGCATCATTCACATTTAATTCCGTTGCCACGGTAATCGCAGCAACAGCATTTAACATATTGTGCCATCCGGGCATATTTAGAGTAACGGTTAAATCTTTATGCTCACCCCAACGTCTAACAGTAAAAGTTGTACACATCCCTTGCTGCTTAACATCAAAGATATGCGCATCAGCATCAGGACAAACACCATAAGTTCTAACGGGTTTAGATAGCTGCGGTAAAATCTCACGCACACCCTCATCATCTATACACAGAACCGCTAAACCATAAAAAGGGACGTGATATAAAAACTCAACAAAGGTATCTTTTAAACGCTTAAAACTACCTTCATACGTCTCCATATGATCTTGATCAATATTAGTGATCACTGCAATTATCGGCTGTAGGTGTAAAAAAGACGCATCACTTTCATCTGCTTCAGCCACTAAATATTGACCTTGACCTAACTGAGCATTCGTTCCCGCACTATTTAATCGACCGCCAATTACAAAAGTAGGATCTAAATCAGCTTCTGCCAAAATACTTGCGACTAGACTGGTCGTCGTCGTTTTACCATGTGTCCCTGCCACCGCAATGCCAAAACGAAAGCGCATCAGCTCTGCCAGCATTTCAGCTCGCGGAATCACCGGAATACGATTTTCGAAAGCATACTTCACTTCTACATTTTTCTTATCCACCGCCGTTGAAGTCACCAGTACATCAACGTTAGCAACATTCCCCATATCATGACCAATAAAAACAGTAACTCCTGCCGCTCTTAAACGGTCAGTCACAGGGCTCTCTTTAATATCCGAACCCGAGACTTCACAGCCCAAATTAGATAAGACTTCAGCAATACCACTCATGCCCGTGCCACCGACACCAACAAAATGGACTTTACGCATATTTTTTAAGCGCTCCCGAATAACCTGGTTAATTGAATTGTTCATACTGCTGCCTCTATCATGCACTGCTCAGCCACCAACTTAGTTGCATTCATCTTTGAGCTTTGTCTTGCTGCTGTCGCCATTTCTTCTAGCCGTGTCGAGCAATATCTAATTTGTTCTGCCAAAAATGCCCCCGTTAACTGTTGTTGTGCAATCATAATGCCTGCACCTGAACCCACTAAATACTGCGCGTTAGCTGTTTGATGGTCATCTATCGCATACGGGTAAGGCACTAAAATACTAGGCACACCTAACGCCGCAACCTCACTTACAGTCATAGCTCCAGCGCGACAAATAACCAGATCAGCCCATGTATACGCATCAACCACATCTTCAATAAACTCCGTAACTTTTGCCTTTAGCGACCGACCTTGATATGCCAACTCTACTGACTTACGCATTGCTGCGCCTGTTTGATGCCTAACTTCTACTGACTTGCCTAACAATGCTAACGCCTCAGGAACAACTTCATTTAAGCGTTGCGCTCCCAAGCTCCCCCCCATGACCAAAACATGTAATACATCAGAATGGCGCTTCTTTTCATTGTGCTGCTGAGCCAATGCCTTGCGCAAAGGATTACCGGTAAAAATAGCCGATTTCTCCGCCGAGAAACTATCAGGAAAAGCTTGTAGGACCTTATTAGCCATCCCAGACAATAAGCGGTTCGTAGTGCCCGGCACTCTATTTTGCTCATGAATCACCAAAGGAATACCCATCAATTTAGCCATTAAACCGCCTGGCCCAGCAACAAACCCCCCCATGCCTAAAACAACATCTGGCTTTCTTGTTTGTAAAATCTTTCTCGCTTCCAAACAAGATTTTATAAGCATTAGCGGCATCTTAAACAAAGCCCAAAAACCTTTACCGCGCAAACCGTTAACTGTTAACCAATCAATTTCAATATTATTGAAAGGCACAACACGACTTTCCATGCCTTTATGTGTACCAATCCAGCTAACTTGCCACTCTTTCTCAGCTAAATATTGCGCCACTGCGAGAGCGGGAAATACATGACCACCCGTACCGCCTGCCATAATAACGATACGCTTACTCATGACTAGGCACCTTATTTTTCTGTAAAGTAACCATGTCGCTATTTACCCTATAAAGCAGAGCCATTGCAGCACACATAACAATCATACTGCCGCCGCCATAACTCATAAAAGGTAAAGTCAGACCTTTAGTAGGCAATACGCCCATATTCACACCCATATTCACAAAAGACTGGAAAGCAAACCAAATACCTAAGCCATAAGCAATAAACGCGGAAAATTTTTCATTTAATTGCTCCGCCATTTCAGCAATCACAAAAGCGCGCCACACGAGTAGAGCAAACAAAATAATGACACTAACAACCCCTAGCAAACCCATTTCTTCAGCAATCACTGAAAATAAAAAATCCGTATGTGCTTCGGGCAAATAAAATAGTTTTTGTACGCCGCTACCCAGCCCTACACCAGTCCATTCGCCACGACCAAAGGAAATTAAAGCCTGTACTAATTGAAAACTCTTACCAAAAGGGTCTTCCCAAGGATGCAAAAAGCTAGTCACTCTTGCCGAACGATAATCCGAATAAACAATAGCTAAAACACCTACGCCAATAATGCCTAAAATCAAGACAACAAATTGTTGCAAACGCGCGCCACTCAAAAACATAACCCCCATGGCAATAGTGACAATCACCACAGCCGAGCCCATATCTGGCTCTAATAACAATAAAACACAAGCACTAGACAGCAGTAACAATGGTCGAATTAAGCCATAAACTGACTCACGCACAAAATCATGATGTCGCGTTACAAATCCAGCCATATAAATGACGACAATAAGTTTCATGATTTCTGAGACTTGTACCCTTATCCCTGCCAATGATAACCAGCGCATGCTGCCATTCACTTTAACTCCGACACCAGGTATCAGTACTACAGCTAATAAAACTAAACCGACAAAAAACAAGAACGGCCCTGTTCTTTCCCAAAAACTCATAGGCACCAAGCAAACACAAAAACCAACTACTAAGCCCAAAACAATATGCAGTAATTGCCGCATAGGGTAATGCAATAAATTTCCCGTTAACTTTGCGCCCAAATGCAAAGAAGCAGAAGACACCATAAGGTAGCCAAAAACAATTAACGACACACAAACAAAGACCAATGTTTTATCAAAGTAAATATTGGTGTCCGTTAGTTTTGCTAACTGCTCGCTAATAATCATTTTTCTAAGGCCTTTACCTCAGAGATAAAAACAGCCCCTCTTTCTTGGTAGTTAGAAAATTGATCTAAACTCGCACAAGCAGGCGATAGCAATACGGTATCGCCTGCTTGTGCAGTTTTCGCTGCTTTCTTCACTGCTTTCTTCAATGTACCGACTTCAAATACAGGAACACCATCATTCACCGCTTGCTTAACCAGCCCAGCATCTTTACCTATTAACAACAAGGCCTTAACTTTGTCTTTTAAAATAGGTACTAATTCGCTCATATCTGCGCCCTTTGCATCACCACCAGCAATTAAAATAACATCCGCACTTTTAAAGCTTTGCAAAGCCGCAACACACGCACCGACATTGGTCGCTTTAGAGTCATTAACCCAGCTAACTCCATCAATATTAGCCACAAACTGCATTCGATGCTTTAAACCTTTATAGTTACGTAAAGCTTCACACATTGCCTCTTCTGGCAACCCTAATACAGCACCTAATGCCAATGCAGCCAAAGCATTGGCTTGATTATGTATACCAGCTATCAATAACTCATTGACCGCCAATATGGGGCGGCCATGCAGTGTTAAAAACTCACCTTCCGAGGTATTACTCACAGAATAATCAGCCTCTTTCTGTAGGCCAAAAGTTAAGGTATCTCTACCAGCATCACGCATCGCAATGACTGCGGGGTCGTCTGCATTTAAAAGCATGATGCCATTGCCAGCATAAACTTTACGTTTTTGCTCTGTATAAGCCGCTATGCTTGTATATCTATCTAGATGGTCAGCTGAGACATTTAGTATCGTTGCCGCAACCGCATTTAATTCGCTAGTTCGCTCTAGCTGAAAGCTAGACAGCTCCAGCACATAAATCTCTACCTCATCAGCCAGCAAATCAAGTGCTGGCGTACCTAAATTACCACCCACCGCCGTACGCTTCCCAGCAGTTTTAACCATAGCACCAAGCATGGTAGTTACTGTGCTTTTACCATTAGACCCTGTAATTGCGACAACTGGCTTATCTACAGAGCAGGCAAACAAATCTATATCACTTAAAGAACGAACACCGCTTGCTAGAGCTTGTTTAATTAAAGGCTCGTCCATAGAAACGCCAGGGCTAACAATAATATGTGTTGCCAAACCAAATATGGCCGCATCAAACCCACCTGTAAATACCGGAATATCTGGCATTTCAGCTAATAAGGCATCATTAAAAGGCGGTTTATCTCGACTATCAACAATCGCAAACTGAATACCTAATTGACGTAAATAATAAGCCACTGATAAACCCGTCTTACCCAAGCCAACGACTAAAACTTTAGCCGTTTCCTTATTCAGAGAAAACTGTTTATCTAATGCTTGTAAAATCACGTCATTATTCACTTTTTTATCTCAACTTTAAGGTTGATAACCCGACTAGGACTAAAATCACGGTAATAATCCAAAATCTGACAATGATATGTGGTTCTGGCCAACCTTTTAACTCAAAATGGTGATGTATAGGAGCCATTCTAAAGACTCGTTTACCCGTCAACTTAAACGAAGCAACTTGCATAATCACGGAAACTGTTTCCATAACAAACACTCCTCCCATAATTAGTAAAACAATTTCTTGGCGCACTAAAACAGCCACAATACCTAAAGCAGCACCTAAGGCCAGCGCACCAACATCGCCCATAAAAACCATGGCAGGATAAGCGTTAAACCATAAAAAACCTAAACCTGCGCCAACTAATGCCGCACAAAAGATAACTAGCTCGCCGGCTTTAGGAATATAAGGAATCACCAAATATTCAGCAAACATGACATGCCCTGTTAAATAAGCAAAAATCGCCAATGCCCCAGCTACCATAACAGTTGGCATAATCGCCAAACCATCTAAACCGTCCGTTAAATTCACCGCATTACTAGTGCCGACAATGACAAAATAAGTCAAAACCACATAAGTCCAACCCATATCTATGACGACTTCTTTAAAGAAAGGCACAATAAATTGCGTTTCAGCTGGCACTTGAGCTGTTTTAAACAAAAAAATTGCCGCTGTTAAAGCAATGATCGACTGCCATAAATACTTCGATCGCGCCGACAAGCCATCACTATTACTTAATTTAACTTTCTTATAATCATCAATAAAACCGACAACCCCATAAGCCATCGTGACCAATAACGCCACCCAAACATAACTGTTCTCTAAATCACCCCAAAGCAAAGTGCTGACAGCAATGCCTACTAAAATCAAAGTACCCCCCATAGTAGGCGTACCTGCTTTCTGGTAATGACTTTCAGGGCCGCATTCACGTACACTTTGACCAATATTGTTATTACTTAAACGACGAATCATGGCTGGGCCAACTAAGAAGGAAATCATTAAAGCCGTTAGCGCGCTCAAAATACCGCGTAAAGTCAAGTATTGAAACACCTTAAAGCTAGGCTCGAACTGAGCTAAATACTCAAATAAATACAGTAACATGCTTACTTTTCCACCTTATCAATCAATGCATTAACTACGTTTTCCATTATTTGCGCCCTTGATCCTTTCACTAATAACACAACCTTAGGGCTGATTACTTGCTGTACTGCTGCTATCAAACCTTCTTGCTGTGCAAAAAACTCTGCACCAGCACCAAAGGCTATTACTGTGCTTTTAGCCAATGTCCCAGTCGCAAATAAACGAGTTACACCGGCCTGTTTAATTTGTTCGCCCATTTCGCTATGCAATTGTTCGCTATCTACACCTAGCTCACCAAATGCACCTAAAGCCAGCCACAACTCACCTTCACAGCTTTTGAGCACTGCCAAAGCAGCAGCTAATGAATCAGGGTTAGCATTATAAGTATCATTAATAACCCTATATCCAAGCTCCGTTACACTTAACTGTAAGCGGCCCTTTACTGATTTAACCTGCTCTAAGCCTGCTTGTATCTGTTTCATATCAATACCTAATGCCAAGCATGCAGCACTAGCGGCCAAAGCATTTTTAACATTATGCTCACCAGCTAAAGATAAACGCATTGGCACTCGCTTATTTTCACTAAGTAAATCAAATTGCGTACAAAATTGCTCACCAGCAAAACCCGTTACAATATTTTCTGCCCTCACATCGGCATTTGCATTCAAGCCAAATGAAAGTACTTTCCGTTGCCCAGCAATCGTGAGCCACTTTGTAAAAAAAGTATCATCTGCATTTAAAACCGCAACTCCCTGCTCAGTTAATGACTCAATAATTTCTGCTTTAGCCTGCGCTACGCCAGCAACACTGCCAAAACCTTCAATATGTGCCGCACCAACATTAGTAATAACGGCTACGTCAGGTCTCGCATAAGCACCGGTATAAGCAATCTCACCTGCGTGATTTGCCCCCATTTCTATCACGGCAAATTCATCCTCCGCTTGTAAACGTAATAAAGTTAAAGGCACGCCTATATCATTATTAAAATTACCTTGGGTAAACAAAACCCGATAATTCACCGCCAAAATAGCAGCAATCATCTCTTTTACCGTAGTTTTGCCATTACTCCCTGTAATGCCGCATACTTTTACTTGTGCTTTATCTCTAACCGCTCCCGCTAATTCAGCTAAGGCTAAACGCGTATCTCGTACAATAATTTGTGCTTTATTACTAACAACTTGCTTGGTAACTAATAATGCTAATGCGCCCTTCTCTTCAGCTTGAGCAATAAAGTCATGACCATCAAATTGCTCGCCTTTAACAGCAACATACAAATCACCTGACAGTAAAATACGCGTATCAATACAAACACCCGAAACCGTTGCATCAGCACCTATTAATTGCCCTTGTACCGCTTGAGCTATTTCTTGCAAAGTCATTAAAATCATAAGGTCAATAATTCCTGAACAATTTCACGATCACTAAAGGGGAGCTGCACGCCTTTTATCTCTTGATAATCTTCATGACCTTTGCCAGCAATTAAAACGATATCTTTATCTGAACTCATTAAAATACTTTGCTGTATGGCACTTTTTCTATCATTAATCACACAAACCTTTTCCATCGGAATACCTGCAATAATCTCATCAATAATTGCCTGCCCTTCTTCAAACCGCGGATTATCATCAGTAACAATCACACGATCAGCAAGAGCTTCAGCAATACACCCCATCTGTGCACGTTTACCCTTATCTCGATCACCACCACAACCAAAAACCACGGTTAACTTAGCTGCGCAATGCCGCCTTAAGGTTGTTAATACTTTTTCCAATGCATCTGGCGTATGCGCATAATCAACAACCACCATAAGCTTACCTGCATCCGCGGTAAAACATTCCATACGACCAATAATCGGTTTAATAGCTTGTATAGCTTGCAAACACTCGCCTAATGGTTTGCCCATCGCCAACAATATTGCCAATACTGCCAAACAATTCTGCAAATTAAAACCACCCAATAAAGCAATCTTAAGCTTCTGTTGCTCAGCCTGCCAAAATACGTCACATTCAATACCTAGTAACGAATATTGAACATTTCTTACTTGAATGCTCGTATCTTTGTTATGCACTTTATCTTGCATGCTATAAGTAAATACAGGCACTTGTGCAGAAATTTCCGCTAAAACACGTTCAGCATAAGCATCATCTAAATTGACCACGACATACTGCAAATCAGGCCATTGAACTAAACGTAATTTCGTTTGAAAATAAGCTTCCAAGCTGCCGTGATAATCTAAATGATCACGACTCAAGTTATTAAAAACCGCGCCGCTAAAGTTAATAGCATTAACGCGACCTTGCTCTAAACCATGCGATGAAACCTCCATCGCAACATTTTTTATATTTTTCGCGACAAACTCAGCGTATATTTTTTGTAACATTAACGCATCAGGCGTCGTGTTACAGGTTCTTTGTAAATTTGGATAAATACCCCAACCGAGCGTGCCAATAACGCCGCAGTCATCAAGTACTTGCGCCAAAAACTGACTACAAGAAGTTTTACCATTCGTCCCAGTAATACCCACAACATGCAACTGCCTAGTAGGCCAGTCATAATATTTAGCGGCCAAATCACCAAATTTATCGGCTAACCGCTCAACAGCAATTAAATTTAAACCAGCTACAGACTCAGCTAATAAATCCCCGCCATTCGCTGGATCATAAATAATAGCAACAGCACCCTGCTGCTGAACTTGATGCGCAAATTGCATCCCGTGCTGCTTAGCCCCAGCTAAAGCAAAAAAAACACCGCCAGTGCCCACTGCCCGACTATCTAAAGCAATATTTGTCAGCTCTACATCCTGAGGCACATCAGCAACACCCGCCAATAATTCTACTAACTGCATATCACTGCTTGCTTAATAATACCGACATGGTTTGCTCTTCATCAGGAGCAACACCTAAAACTCTTAGCGCGCCACCCATGACTTTAGCAAAAATTGGCGCAGCCACTAAACCACCATAATAATCACCTTGTGGTGAATCAACCATCACGGCAATGACTAGTTTTGGGTCGCTAGCAGGTGCCATACCAACAAATACGGACAAATGTTCATCCCCATAACCTCCCTTTCTACTGGCTTTTTTAGCCGTGCCCGTTTTACCCGCCACTCGATAACCATCTACTCGCGCTCTAGTCGCAGTACCACCTTTTTGCACAACCTGTTCAATCATTGTTCTTACTTTTGTTGCTGTTTTAGGCGATAAAACCTGCGTAGCATATTCATCTTTTTCACGCTTCAGCAAACTCACCGAATGCAACACGCCATCATCAGCTAAAACCGTATACGCCCGAGCCAACTGTAAAGTGGACATTGAGACTCTATAACCAAATGATAAAGTTGCCTGCTCAAACTTACTCCAACCAAAATACTCGGGCAAAGTACCACTCGCTTCTCCAGGAAAATTAACCCTAGGAGCGACACCAAAGCCTAAATCATGATAAAAACGCCAGAAATAATCAGGCGGCATGGATAAGGCAATTTTACTGGCCGCAACATTGCTTGATTTTTTCAAGACATCCGTTAAGTTTAAAGTGCCATATTTATGATCGTCCCTAACCTTTCTACCTTTAATCTTAAAGTCTTTAGTATCAAACACCTGCGTATCTTTAATAAACCCGCCCTCTAAAGCAGCAGCAACAACTAAAGGCTTCATTGTTGAACCAGGCTCATAAACATCAGTTATTGCTCTATTCCGATAACGGGATATCTTTAAGTTTTTACGCATATTCGGGTTAAAAGACGGCTGATTAACTACCGCTAAAATATTTCCCGTTTCAGCCTCTAATATCACCAAAGAAGCAGACTTTGCCCTATGCTTTACTACACCAGCCTTTAATTCTTTATAAGCTAAATACTGCAAACGCTCATCAATACTTAATTGTAAATCCTGCCCATCCACTGGCTCTTTAATGCTTTCTAGGTTTTGCTCTTCAATAATGCGCCTCTTACCGTCTCGAATAACACGCTTACTACCGGCAACACCTTTCAAACTTGAGTTATACATTAACTCCAAGCCCTCTTGACCCTTATCATCTATATTGGTAAATCCTAATAGATGGGCAGCAACTTCTCCTGTAGGGTAGAAGCGCTTAAACTCTCGAATAAAGCCTATACCTGGCAAACCTAAGGCCTTAACCTCTACCGCTACGCTAGGTTCAATATGTCTTTTTAAATAGACAAATTGCTTATTTGTTGAAGCATCAAAAGCTTTTAGTAACTTAGTTAAAGACACTCCCAAAAGTTTCGCCGCTTGCTTAAACCGAATATCAGTTAAATCACTACAAACTAATTTGGACTCTTCAATCTCTGTTTCTTTACAATATTGAGGATTAACCCAAACTGATTCCACTGGCGCACTAACAGCAAGGCTTTCACCATTACGATCCTGAATTTGCCCTCTATAAGCCGCAATCTTGACCGTACCAACCTGCCGACTCCGCCCTTGCTTCTGCAAAAACTGTGTATCCATAACTTGCAACTGTATTGCTTTTAAAATAAGCACACACACTCCAAGTAGCATAAAAACAAGCACCAGCTTTCTTCTTCCCGAAAAATCGCTGGCTTTTTTACTATTTTTCTTCTTTTCAGTAGCCACCATAGCTAAAGCTTTATATAAACGATAGATTTCCGCTCTAACTCGACTAAACCCATTGTTTTTCTAGCGACTTCTTCAGCCCTATTATGGTCTGCCAACATACGCTCTTCGAGTGTTAACCTGCCCCATAACACTTCCAATCGATCCAACTCTTGCTCAGCTTTTTGTATTTCAATAAAAACCAATCGAGAATTATACTTAGCGTAAATAACTGCCAAGCCCGAACCTACTAACATTATCAGCAAAATTACGACAAACATGCGCTCCATAATTCAGTATTACTTACGCTCTGCAACACGCATAACAGCACTGCGCGCTCTAGTATTCTGTGTCAATTCTTCTGCCCCAGCCTTAATTGCTTTACCACATTTTATTAACCTTATCGCAGCCAACTCATCAGCCTGCATAGGTAACTTCACTGGATTGTACTTTCCACGCGACTCATCCCTAATAAAGCGTTTCACAATTCTATCTTCTAGAGAATGAAAAGAAATAACCGCGAGCTTACCACCACTCGCTAAAACATTGACCGCTTGCTCTAATACAGAGCTTATTTCATCTAACTCATGATTTACTGCTATTCTTACTGCCTGAAAACTGCGTGTAGCAGGGTGCTTATGCTTTTCTCTAAACGGGATTGCCTCAACCAATAAATCAACAAACTGCTTAGTTGTTTCTAAAGGCGTTTCTAACCTCTGCGCGACAACAGCAGCAGCAATTCGCCGTGCAAAGCGCTCTTCACCATAATCATAAAGCACACGTACTAAATCTTGTTCCGAGACACTAGCCAACCATTCGGCCGCCGATAACCCAGAACTGCAATCCATACGCATATCTAACGGACCATCCTGCATAAAACTAAAACCACGCTCGGCATTATCTAGCTGCGGCGAAGAAACCCCAAAGTCCATGAGAATCCCATCAACCTTACCTATCCAACCGCGCTTTTCTACTACATTTAGTAACTGCGAAAAACAACAATGCTCTAACTCAAACCGTGGGTCTTTAGATAACTCCTGCGCAATATCAGAGTTGATCGCATCCAAGTCTCTATCTAATGCCAGCAATTTCCCATCGGAACCTAATTGCTGTAGCAGACCTTTACTATGTCCGCCTCGACCAAAAGTACAGTCAATATAAATTCCATCAGGTTTAATGGTTAATTCACGCAAAGCTTCGCTATATAACACCGGTAAATGCATGATTTTCCCAATTAAAAAGATAAATTACTTACTTCACTCAAATCGTCATCTTGGTCGCCACTCATCCACTCATCTTCTTTGGCGTTCCAAGATGCTTCATTCCATATTTCAAACTTATTCAGTTGCCCCACTAAAATGAGCTTTTTTTCCATTCCAGCAAATTTTCTTAATTTTTCTGATAATAATATACGCCCTTGCGCATCCATTTCTGCTTCAGTCGCATAGCCAATAACAAAACGACGCAACTTTCCAGCCATTTTATCTAAGGTAGGTAACTTGCTAATAGTTAACTCTAGTTTATTCCATTCAGGCAGAGGATAAATCCACAAGCACCCAGGTTCACCAACACAACGCTCATTCACAGCAACAGTTACAACTAATTGACGCTCACAACAGTCTTGTAACTCCTCTCGGTACCTAGTAGGAATTGCACAACGGCCTTTTGCATCTAAATTAATTGTCGTGACACCTCGAAACACCCCACCTCCCTGAAATAACCACTGTTTTCCTAAAAAAACTACTTTCCACCACTTTTCACCACTGCGGATAACTATAGTTTTCTAGCATTCGTTAGTCAAGGCTGTTTAAAAATAAAGCTAATATTTCTTAAAAATCACTATCTTACCCACTAATTTTGCATTGAAAATCATCCAAAATAACAATAACTATCAAGTATTTAAAAAATGTTGTTAATGTGATATATCGGAAACCAAAATATAATCATTTCCTTATAGTTAACTGAACTAAAACCTCCCCCCCTGCCTCACAGTAATTACAAAACTTACAGGCAATAAAAAAGCCCATAAAATGTCACACAAGCGCACTTTATGAGCTTAAAATTACATCGCCGGATAATATATTCCGGCAATATTTACATCTTATTGCATACTACTGCCGCATTTCCCTTCACCACATTTTCCTTCCATAGCTTTCGCATCAGCTTTTTTAGCTCCAGGCATAGGCTTATTGCCTGCACATTTACCTTCCGCTGTTTTTTCTAAAGCGCCTGGAGCTGTCATGCTGGCTCCGCATTTTCCCTCACCACAAGCACCCGCTTTCATTTTCATATCGCCTTGTTTAGACTTATCAGCTTCCGCAACTTGCATATAACCACTGCCTAATTCAGTTAGCGCAAATGGATTACTCTCAACACCAACAAACTCTTCCGCTTGAGCTGTTGTTACAGCCAACCCTGAAAACAGTGTCGTTCCTACTACCATTGCTAAAGGTGATTTTTTTATACTCATTTTTATTTCCTCAATATAATTTTTTAAAGTCAGTTTCAAGCCAATAGGAAAATTGTCGCTAATCCTAAAAAGGACATAAATCCAATCACATCAGTCACGGTAGTTAACAATACACCACCCGCCAACGCAGGATCGATTCCTCTTTTTTGCAAAAAGAGTGGAATCATAACCCCAGCAAAAGCCGCACAGGTTAAATTAATAATCATGGCTCCACCAAGCATCATACCTAATGGCATATCCGAGAACCAAGCCGCAGCAATCAAAGCCACAACGATAGACCAAACAATACCATTTAAGGCACCAATAGCTAATTCCTTAAACAAAAAGGACATAGCGTTCGCTGAACTAATCTGATGTAATGCCAAACCACGAATCACCAGAGTTAAAGTTTGACTACCCGCAATCCCTCCCATACTAGCAACCACCGGCATTAATACTGCCAAAGCAACAATTTCATCAATCGTTGCTTCAAACAGACCAATGACCCATGAAGCTAAGAATGCGGTAAATAAATTCACACCCAGCCATACAGCTCGCCGCTTGGCACTAACCAAAACAGGCGAAAACAAATCATGCTCTTCATCCAAACCTGCTGAGCTCAAAATAGCGTGGTCTGCTTCCTCTCGAATAACATCAACCACATCATCGACAGTAATTCGCCCTACTAGCAGACCATTCTCATCGATAACGCCGGCCGATAAAATATCTCTATGTTCGAAAATAGTGGCAACTTCGGAAACCGGCATATTCAAAGGAATTGCCGCGATAGAAACATCCATTAATTTAGACACAACCATAAGTGGATCACTAGTCAAAATCGTAGCCGCAGGCAGCATGCCTTGATAATGATTTTCACGATCTACAACAAACAGGCTATCCATATTCCCTGTCATTTTTTTTTGCACTCGCAATAAGCGCAAAACGGTATCTACAGTAACATCCGCCCTTATAGTCAAAACATCCATCGTCATTAAGCCACCCGCTGTATGCCCATCATAAGCAAGTGCAGCTTCAAGCCGACTATCATTCTTTTTCTTCAGGATTTTATCTCTGATTTCAGCAGAAAAATCACCGACTAAATCAGCTAAATCTCTCGGCGCTAATTCATTTGCACCAATCACTAAATCCTGTGCAGAAGTATGCTCAATAAGGCCAATGCGCACCTCGCCTTGAAGGGGTACGAGTATCTGCCCCATGACTTCAGGAGCAACAATAGCCCATAACTGATACCTATAATCGATAGGCAACGACCTGAGCAATAAAGCAATTTCAGCCGGATACAAACTTAGCAGATGACTACGCGCCTCATAAAGCGCACCATCATCTAAGTCCTTCATAATCCGCTCTAAATGTATATCAGAGTGATCTTGTGGTCTATTTACTTGCATATCTATCCTTTTTATTTCCTAGCAACCGACTAAGCAGGCAAACCACCTTTTTCACTGTAACTCTCGGTGCCTGATAATGACATTGAATGCCTTGCTCTGAAAGTGTCGCGCAAGACTATCCACTAAAAATACCGAACGATGCTGCCCTCCGGTACAGCCGACAGCAACAGTTAAATAACTACGATTTTCCTTTTCAAAACGAGGAATCCAGCGGTCTAAAAGACCTGAAATATCTTGAAAAAACTCTGTAACTATTGATTCTGAACTTAAGAAATCTATTACCGGCTGATCTTTACCAGTAAATCCTCGAAGCTCTGGGCTCCAATACGGGTTTGGCAAACAACGCGCATCAAATACAAAATCAGCATCTAAAGGCAAGCCATGCTTAAATCCAAAAGACTGTGTTTGTATAGAAATTTTTTGTTGCGAGCCTTCTTGAACATACCCTCTAATCAACTCTCTTAATTGATGATAGTGAGTACGGCTCGTATCAACGACTAAATCCGCACATTTTGCAACAGACGTGAGCATTTCTTTCTCAACTTTAATCGCCTCTTTTAACGGCAAATTCAAGTCAGTTAGCGGATGTCGTCGCCTTGTTTCACTGTAACGCTTCAGCAATACTTCAGCTTCTGCTTGCATATAAATCACATCACAATGAATACCTTGCGCTCTAATTAAAGCCAACTTATCCGCAAAAGCATACAAACTTTCACCATGATTTCTAGCATCAATCCCAATTGCTGTTTTCTCATAAGTCTTGGGGTCTTGCTGCATCACATTAGTAACAAAATCATCTAGCAAGGTAATCGGCAAATTATCTATACAGTAAAAGCCACAATCCTCAAGAGTATCTAAAGCAATACTTTTTCCTGAACCGGATAAGCCAGTCAAAATCAATAATTTCATAGTCTTAGTAGAGAATACTATCCTTCAGGATGAAGCCTAAGTGAAGAATATAACCCTTTTTATACTCTTGATAAGCTCATTTCTGTCTGCATGGCTTTGCTATTTATAATATTAAAACCATGCAGACAACATAAATTAACTGCGGCGTGCTTGAGTTTTTTCTTTATGTTTAATGATTTGACGATCTAATTTATCAACCATACTATCAATAGCCGTATACATATTCTCTTGAACATCATCAGCAAATAATGTTGCACCACTAATTTGCACTGTCGCTTCTGCTTTTTGCTCTAGTTTTTCTACTGTCAAAATAACATGCACATCAGTTACATTATCAAAATGACGTTTCAATTTACCAATTTTCTCTTCTACGTGCTGCTTCATTGCTTCTGTTACTTCAACGTGATGACCAGTTATGCTAACTTGCATATTTTTAACTCCTAATAGTGCTCAAAAAAAAACAGTCATTATACTACTTTCTTACAAAAGTCGCTTTCTTTGACTAGATGATGGAATAGATATTGCTTCGCGGTACTTAGCGATAGTGCGCCTTGCAACATTAATTCCCTTTTCTTCCAATAAACCCGCAATTTTACTATCGCTTAATGGCTTTGCGGGGTTTTCCGTACTAACCAACTCTTTAATAAACGCCCTAATGGCCGTGGCCGAACATTCTCCTCCCGCAGATGTCGAAACATGGCTGGAAAAAAAATACTTAAATTCAATAACCCCATTGGGTAAATGCATATATTTCTGCGTAGTTACCCGGGAAATAGTTGACTCATGCAACTCCAATTCTTCCGCAATATCCCTTAACACCATCGGCTTCATGGCAATTGCCCCATGATCAAGAAACTCTATTTGCTTAGCAATAATACTACGCCCAACACGCAATAAAGTATCATTTCGACTATGTAAGCTCTTAATAAACCACCTTGCCTCCTGCAAATGCTCTTTCATACTGACATTATCTTTACTATTATCTGCACGCTTAATCATGCTCGAATAAAAGGGGTTAACGCGTAACTTAGGCGCAATATCGGGATTTAATTCGACTCGCCATTCTCCGTCAACCTTAAAAACAAACAAATCAGGCACAATATATTCAGACTCACTCTCTTCAATAGATCGCCCTGGCTGCGGGTCTAGCGAACGCACTAAAGCAATAATGTCCGCCAATTTAGTTTCTGAAACAGCCAACTTACGCATCAACTTAACTTGATCTTGTGCTGCCAATATATCCAAAAACCGCTCTACCAACTCTAAAGCCTGCGCTTTAAAAGGCGTAGCGTCTGGTAACTGCACTAACTGTAAGCGCAAACAATCTTGCAAATTCTCCGCCGCTACCCCCGCGGGATCAAATCGCTGTATACGATGTAAAACTGCATACAGCTCATCCATCTCTAGGTCTTCCAACTGCTCAGCCAAGCCCTGATATATATCATCTGGAGTACCATTTAAATAGCCATCTCCATTGATTGAATCAATAATCGCCATAGCCATTGCTTGATCCCTGTCACTAAAAGGAACCATTTCCATTTGCCATAACAAATGATCCTGCAAGCTATCTGCCTTACTTCGCTGCACTTCAAAATCTGGCATATCGCCAGCTGGCTCAGCAGCCGTACCCATTTGCACAGATTCGAATACGTCCTCCCAAGAACTATCCGTAGGCAGCTCATCAGGCACATCTGTTTGCGAGCCTTCACTACTGGTCTGATCTGTTTTATCTACCGTATTTTCAACAACTTTTTGCTCATTTAAAGAGCTTCCTTCATCCTCAGCAACTTCAAGCATCATATTTGAATCTAATGCTTGCTGAATTTCTTGCTGTAAGTCGAGTGTTGATAGTTGCAGTAACTTGATCGCCTGCTGTAACTGAGGCGTCATAGATAACTGCTGCCCCATGCGGAGTTGCAAAGACTGTTTCATTCAGCTAGCTTACCTTAAGATCAAACGAAGTAAATACCATAAAATACCCCTTAAAGACTAAAATTTTCACCCAGATAAACTCGTCGCACTTCTTCATTGGCGACAATATCAGCCGAAGATCCTTCAGCAATTACCTGTCCTGCATTTAAAATATAAGCTCGATCACAAATCCCTAGCGTTTCTCGGACATTATGCTCAGTAATTAAAACACCAATATTTCTATTTTTTAAGTGAGCAATGATTTTCTGAATTTCAATAACCGAAATAGGATCAACACCCGCAAAAGGCTCATCCAGCAGAATAAATTCAGGATCTGTTGCCAATGCTCTGGCAATTTCAACCCTACGCCGCTCGCCACCTGATAAACTCATCCCTATATTATGGCGAATATGCGTAATGCTAAACTCAGCTAGTAATTCATCAATAATTAACTCTATTTTTTCCTTGTTCAGCCCTTTTCTTAATTCCAATACTGCACGCAAATTATCTTCAACACTTAACTTGCGAAATACAGAAGCCTCCTGAGGTAAATACCCTACCCCCATCTTAGCGCGTATATGCATTGGATATTGAGTAATATCTTTATCATCATAAAAGATATGCCCCGAATCTGCACGCACCAAACCGACCACCATATAAAAACTCGTAGTTTTACCTGCACCATTCGGCCCCAACAAACCAACAATCTCATTACTGCCCACATGCAAAGATACATCCTGCACCACAGCACGCTTGCCATAAGTCTTACCAATATTTTTTGCTGACAAAATCGCCATAATTACTTTGTAGACTCGCTTTTAGGCTGCAAAATTACATGCACACGCTTACTTGAGGAACCTTCCTGCCCAGCTTTAACGACTTCACTAGCACGATCATATTCTATTCTTTCACTAGCAGTACTATTTCCTCCCTGCCAGACCACAGCTTTTTGCATCATTACCAATAATTCAGTCTCAGGGTAATACTCAGCAATTAAAGAGTTGCCATGCACATCTTCTTTACCCGCTTCAGGTGTTTGCTGAAACTTTACCGGCGCGCCAGTCGCGACCATTTTTTGTATTTCTCTATTTTCTAAATAAACCACAACTTTATCCGCATCTAAGCGCATAGACCCCTGAATAATAATGACTTTTCCAGCATAAGTACTCAGACCTTTTTTATCATCATAAAATCCTGAATCAGACTCGATGGTAATAGGTTGCTTGCTATCACTTTCTAACGCATACGCACTTATACAAAAAGTCATCATCAATGCAAAAAATATTTTCAATAACCATTTATTCATATACATGCCTGCCTTTAACATTTGCTAATAACTCGATATACAAAGGATCCTGATAAACCAATCTCATTCCCGTACCCGACATCTTATCGGTTTCACTCACCAATTCAGCCCAGTCATCTGTTTCTGCATAATTTCGTTTCGGCTCTATGCGTAAGTTCGTTGTTTTAATATTAACTTCGCGCACCGATTCTGCTGCAGCACGATCAATAAATACTTGTCCTTGCAGAAATATCTTCTCTCCACCTGCACTAACCACACCTGTCTGCGAACGAATAATCCAAGGCGGCAAGAGACCTTGATATAAGGTCATTACCGGCTTAGTTAGCTCCGTTTCATCATTATCACTATAATGCGCCGCGTAATCAGCATCTATTTTTTCTTTGGCAACGCCCAATTCACTCATCTGTGTTTTGCTATAATTTACCGCAAAATGATCTGCGCTATGCTCTACCTTCTTTAATGGCTTCTGAGCACCTTTATCATTGCCACGGTTAGCTGCCCACATCGAAACTAAAAAAATAAAGAACAAAAAAATAGCACCTTTATATTGCTGCAACATCATTAGCCAGCTTTATACGACTCAACTAGCGCGGCCATTTTGCCTTGCGCTTGCAAGATAAAATCACACACCTCACGCACAGCACCTAACCCACCAACTTGCCTCGTCTGCCAATCTACATAAGGCAAAATTTGTTCATTAGCATCTTGCACTGCAATCGCTAAACCGACCTGAGTTAGCACGGGCAAATCAATTAAATCATCTCCCACATGCGCCATTTGTTCAAGAGTACAGCCTGTTTTTAGCATAATATCTTGCAGCGCAACACCCTTATCTAATTGCTCAAGATAAACTAAATCGATACCTAACATTTCCATACGCAAAGCAACAGGTTTAGAACCTCGACCTGAAATTATCGCAACCTTAATTTCCGATTTTTGCAGTAACTTAATACCTAAACCATCACGCACATTAAAAGATTTATACTCTTCGCCTTGCTGATCAAAATAAAGCTTCCCATCCGTTAAAACGCCATCAACATCCAGAATCAATACTTTGATCTTTTTGGCTTTTTCCGTTCTATCTTGCATATCAGACGATTCCTGCATGAATTAAGTCGTGCATATTAAGCGCGCCAACGACTTTATTTCCGTCATCGACAACGATTAATGCGTTAATTTTCTTTTCTTCCATTACCTGCATTGCCTCAGCCGCTAAAATATCCGAGCGTATCACCTGACAACCTGCGGTCATTACATCAGCCACCTGCGCGGTATTAATATCGATCGATTTTGCCAATATACGACGCAAATCGCCATCAGTAAAAATACCCAATAAACAGCCTTGCGCATCTACAACAGCCGTCATACCTAACTTTTTAGCCGTCATCTCTACTAATGCATCCATAACGCCCACATCACCTGTAACAACCGGCAATTGATCTCCCGCATGCATAATATCACTAACTAAAACCAGCAAGCGTCTTCCTAAACTCCCTCCTGGGTGCGACAAAGCAAATTCATCGCGCGTAAACCCCTGCAGTGTCATTAAAGTTACAGCGAGCGCATCACCCATAACAAGTGCTGCTGTGGTGCTAGCTGTCGGCGCTAAACCCAAAGAGCAGGCTTCTTTTTCTACGGCGTTACTAATATGCGCAGAAGAAAATTTAGCTAAAGTAGAATCAGACCTGCCCGTCATTGCTATCATCGGCACTGCGAGACGCTTAATCAAGGGTAATAGCGTTACAATTTCAGCCGTTTCACCCGAATTAGACAAGGCCAGTACGACATCCTGCCGAGTAATCATACCTAAATCGCCATGACTTGCTTCGCCAGGATGCACAAAAAAAGCAGGCGTTCCAGTGCTCGCTAACGTTGCCGCAATCTTCCCTGCAATATGCCCCGACTTGCCCATCCCCGTGACGACAACTCTACCTTTACAAGCCGCAATCAAATGACAAGCTTGAATAAAATTCTCATCAATTTTTGCGCTTAGCGCATTAACAGCCTGCGCTTCTATATTAATAACCTCGCAAGCCGTGGCCATTAACTGTTTATCATCCATATCTACTAACCTTATAAAGCGACACTTTGAAAAATAGTCCACTGATAAAATAAGTAAGCTGATAATAAAGCCGAACCTTCCCAGCGATTAATATTACCCGCCTTAGAAAGTCCTATGCCTAAAATAAATAATATTCCGGTCACCCCAAGCAAAACAGGGAAGTCACGACTAATCACCGTCGCATCCACAGGCCCTGGCGCTATCAAAGCAGGCAAAGAATACACTGCTAATAAATTATAAACATTAGACCCAATGACATTACCAACCGCTAAATCATCTTCACCTTTTAAAACACTACCAATGGATGCAGCTAGTTCAGGTAAGCTTGTGCCGAGAGCGACAATAGTCAAACCGATCACTAAATCACTAACACCCATAGCTTGAGCAATATTTACCGCTGCCCAGACTAAAACTTTTGAACTAACTAACAAGCCGATCAACCCTACAGCGAAATATATCCAAGCCTTATTATTAGGCATTGTTGCAGGAATTTCAGCTTCTATTTCTTGAGCTAAAACATCATTTTTTCGATCAGCCAGAGCAGTTCTAATCAACCAAAATAAAAATAAAGCCAACGCAACCAACATCATTACGCCATCAACAACACTTAAGCCATCTAAAGCCAACACATAACAAAAAACACTAATAAGCATTAAAACGGGTAACTCACGTTTCAATAAGCCAGAATGAAAGGCCAACGGCGATATTAGTGCCGTACACCCCAAGATTAAGCCAATATTTGCAATATTAGAGCCAATGGCATTACCAATCGCCAAGCCTGGATTGCCTTGCACTGAAGCCAAGGATGCCACTAGAATTTCAGGAGCCGAAGTCCCCAAACCAACAATGGTCAAACCAACCAATAAAGGTGAAACACCTAAATTGCGCGCAATCGACGAAGTCCCATCAACAAACCAATCAGCAGCAAAAACCAAGACAACTAAACCTAGAGCCAAGGCAATAAAATCAATTAACATAATTCTTTTGGTGCAAAAATTGCTTATTGTGCCATAAAAACAAACCAACCCCTAAGCTATCATCATAAATCAAAAGGTCAGCACAAAAAAAGAGGCGATTATAGCCAACACACTAACCATAACCGCCCACTTTTTTATAAAAACAGCAAATTCATAATGCAGCTTAAAAACTAATCACTCCACTTCCAGTCACGAATTTCAGGCATGTCATCGCCATGCTGACGCACGTATTGCTGATGATCAATTAACTTATCACGCATCATTTGCTGCACATACACCGCGCGATGACGTAACGCAGGCACGCGCTTAACGACATCCATAACTAAATGAAAACGATCTAAATCATTCATCACCACCATATCAAATGGCGTTGAAGTTGTACCTTCTTCCTTATAACCACGAGCATGGATATTGCTGTGATTTGGACGTCGATAGGTCAATCGATGAATCAACCAAGGGTATCCATGATAAGCGAAAATTACCGGCTTATCTGGAGTAAAAATATCTTCAAATTCACGATCAGACAGGCCATGCGGGTGTTCTTCTTGCGGCATCAACTTCATTAAATTGACCACATTGACTACTCTGATTTTTAGCTCAGGCAGTAATTCACGCAGAATCTTAACTGCCGCCAAAGTTTCTAACGTAGGCACATCACCGGCACAAGCCATAACGACATCAGGCTCGCCTGTTTCTTGATCATTGCTCGCCCAATCCCAAACACCAAGCCCAGCAGTACAATGCTTGATCGCCGCATCCATATCCAGCCATTGCTCGGCATTTTGCTTACCACAAACAACGACATTAATATAATTCCGACTACGCAAACAATGATCCGTTACCGATAACAAGGTGTTAGCATCAGGCGGCAGATAGACACGAATAACCGAAGATTTTTTATTTACTACATGATCGATAAAACCTGGATCTTGATGCGAGAAACCATTATGGTCTTGACGCCATACATGCGATGACAATAAATAGTTCAAGGAAGCAACAGGGCGACGCCATTCAATTTCGCTCGTAGTCTTCAGCCATTTCGCATGCTGATTAAACATTGAGTCAATAATATGAATAAAGGCTTCATAGCAATTAAAAAAACCATGTCGACCAGTCAACAAATACCCTTCCAACCAACCCTGGCAGGTATGCTCAGATAAGATTTCCATAACCCGACCATCGGCCGCCAAATGATCATCTTCAGGAATTGTCGCATCCAACCAAGTTCTGCCCGTTCCTTCAATAGCAGCCCCCCAACGATTTGAAGCCGTTTCATCTGGGCCAAACAAACGAAAATTCTGTTCCTTAGCATTGGCGTTCATTACATCGCGTAAAAAAGTACCTTGTACGCGCGTGGCTTCCGCTTTTATCGCCCCAGGTTGCGGTACATCGACAGCATAATCACCAAACCAAGGCATATGTAATTTTCTCAGCAGCAAACCACCATTGGTATGCGGATTATCACTCATCCGCTTTTGATAGTTCGGTGCTAATTCTTTTAACTCAGCTAAAAAAGTACCATTTTCATCAAATAATTCTTCTGCTTTATAGCTTTTCAACCAGGTTTCTAATAACTTTAAGTGCCCAGGGTCTTCACGTACTGCCGCAAAAGGCACCTGATGCGAACGCCAGAAATCTTCTGTTTTCTTACCATCAACCTCTTTAGGCCCCGTCCAGCCTTTAGGTGAACGCAAAATAATCAGCGGCCAAGTGGGTCGTGCTGGCACACCTGAATCGCGTGCTTGTTTTTGAATGGCTTTGATTTCAGCAATGACAGCATCCATTGTGCCCGCCATTTTCTGATGCATTACATCAGGATCAGAGCCTTCAACAAAATAAGGTTTATAACCATAACCAACAAATAAACTTTCTAATTCTTCTTTCGGCATACGCGCCAAAAGCGTTGGGTTAGCAATTTTATAGCCATTCAAATGCAAAATTGGCAGTACTGCGCCGTCACGAATTGGGTTTAGGAATTTATTCGAGTGCCATGAAGTCGCCAATGGGCCCGTCTCTGCCTCACCATCACCAACCACGCAACAAGCGATCAAGTCCGGGTTATCGAAAACCGCACCATAAGCATGAGAAACCGAATAACCTAACTCGCCACCTTCATGCATAGATCCTGGCGTTTCAGGAGCAACATGACTTGGAATACCACCAGGAAAACTAAACTGTTTAAATAAACGACGCATACCCACTGCATCTTCAGAAATATCAGGGTAATACTCACTATAAGTGCCTTCCAGCCAAGTATTCGCCACAATGCCGGGGCCACCATGCCCAGGCCCTGCAATATAAAGTGCATTTAAGTCTTGAGACTTAATCACTCTATTCATATGTGCATAAATAAAGTTCAACCCTGGAGTTGTCCCCCAATGACCTAATAGACGAGGCTTCACATGCTCTAAAGTTAATGGCTCCCGCAATAATGGGTTATCCATTAAGTAAATTTGCCCAACAGACAAGTAGTTAGCCGCACGCCAATAAGCATGTATTTTAGCCAACTCATCACTCGATAAAGGCTGCTCTTCAATGATCATACTTAAACCCCCTAATAGTTAGGTAAACACACACAAAAGATAAGTTCAAATTATAGTGTGCAGATTTTAATAAAGCTACCTTGCCACTGAAAAAATACCTGTAGAAACGAGCTTTCAACTATAATGCTTACTTTTTTGCGCAACAGGTAAAAATTTTTCTTATGATTTCCATACGTAACTTAACTTTCTCGCATGGTAACAGAAAAATTTTTGACAATATCTCACTCGATATTATGCCGCACAAAATTACGGCTATCATGGGCCCTAGTGGCACGGGGAAAACCACCCTATTAAAGCTCATAGGCGGGCAAATCAAACCTGATAGCGGCACTATATTAATCGACCAAGAAAACGTACACGCACTTTCTCGCAGCAAACTATTCACCTTGCGCAAAAAGATGGGCATGCTCTTTCAAAGTGGCGCACTGCTCACCGATATGTCTGTTTACGATAATATTGCCTTCCCTATTAGAGAGCACACCAAACTACCTGAGTCCATGATTCGCACGCTGGTATTAATGAAACTGAATGCTGTCGGCTTGCGCGGTGCGCGCAACTTAATGCCCAGCGAATTATCCGGCGGCATGGCTAGACGTGTAGCCATGGCAAGAGCTTTAGCGCTTGACCCCAACATGATCATGTATGACGAGCCGTTTACCGGACAGGATCCGATTTCATTGGGTGTTTTAGTAAAACTCATTCAAACACTCAACCAAACATTAGGCTTAACCAGTATTGTTGTCTCTCACGACGTACAAGAAACTGCCGAAATTGCTGATTATATTTACTTATTATCTGAAGGAAAAATTGCCGGCCAAGGCACGCCCGAAGAACTCAGCCATTCAGAATCTGCATGGGTTCAGCAATTTATGCAAGCCAAAGCGGATGGCCCCGTGCCTTTTCATTATCCAGCAAATGACTTTACCACCGACCTACTCGCTAATAATTAAGCAATGAATATATTCCAATCACTAGGTCAATCCACCTTAAAAGCGCTAGCCAAATTAGGCCGTAGCAGTCTTTTTTTTATATCCCTATTAATGGCATTAGGCTACGTTTTAAAACGCCCCAACTTACTGATCAAACAACTCTACAATGTCGGTGTACTAACATTTTGGCTAATTTGTATCTCCGGCCTTTTTGTTGGCATGGTGCTTGGGCTACAAGGCGTATACACCCTATCTACCTTTGGTGCCGAATCATCATTAGGTATTATGGTTGCCGCTTCATTGGTCAGAGAGCTTGGCCCTGTGGTTAGCGCCTTACTCTTTGCTGGGCGTGCAGGCTCTGCCTTAACCGCTGAAATTGGTTTAATGAAGGCGACTGAGCAACTTTCAGGCATGGAAATGATGGCTATTGACCCGCTTAAATACATTATTGCCCCACGCTTTTTTGCCGGACTCATTTCGCTTCCATTACTGGCCGCTTTATTTAGCGCCATTGGTATTATAGGCGGGCATTTAGCGGGCGTAGAATTATTAAACGTGGATGCTGGCGCTTACTGGTCGCAAATGCAAAGTTCCATCGATTTTTATGATGATATTATCAACGGAGTCATAAAAAGCATTATCTTTGCTTGGCTAGTTTCTTGGATTGCCTTATTTGAAGGCTACGATGCACTTCCTACATCAGCCGGCATTAGCCGTGCGACAACACGCACAGTTGTTAATTCAGCGTTCGCTATTCTTTTATTTGATTTTTTATTAACCGCCCTTATGTTTGGAGCAAACTAATCATGCAGTACAAATCCCTAGAGATTTTAGTCGGATTTTTTGTCAGTATCGCCATTGCTGCCCTTTTCTTTCTTGCCCTGCAAGTCAGCAATTTTAACGCCCTAAAAGACAATGGTAGCTACACCGTAAGCGCACATTTTGATGATGCTGGCGGGCTAAAAGCAAAAGCGCTCGTTTCTATGGCGGGCGTGCCTATTGGCCGTGTAACTGAAATTAATTTCGATACTCGCAATTTTGACGCCGAAGTCATCATGCGCATAGACTCGCGTTACAACACACTGCCTAGCGACACCTCAGCAAGCATATTAACCTCTGGGTTGCTAGGCGATAAATATGTAGGCTTAACGCCTGGCGGACTAGATGAATCTTTACAAGAAGGCAGCACCATCGAGTTAACCCAATCAGCGTTAGTACTGGAACGACTTATCAGCCAATTCCTATTCAATTCATCGGATAAGTCTGAATAAAACCATGCAAAACATAGAAATAACCAGACCTGAACTGGGAAGTTATATGCTTAAAGGTAATCTGGTTTTTAACACCATTAATAAGGCAGTGTTAAACACTTTAGACTTCAAACAAGCACCTTCCAGCATCACTATCGACTTACAACAGGTTGGTGAAATTGATAGCGCTGGCCTTGCTTTACTTATAGAATGGATAAAATTTGCCCAAGCACATCAAAAAAAACTGTACTTTGACAATGTCCCAGCACAGTTAACAGCTCTGGCAAAACTGAGTTACATCTCAGAAATCGACTTATTTACAACTAAGAATAATTAAATACCATGGATAAATTACTCATTACTGGTGGCAAAAAACTGGCCGGCGAGCTAATCGTTTCGGGAGCAAAAAATGCAGCATTACCGATTTTAGCTGCCACATTACTCAGCGACACACCCGTCACCATTGGTAATATCCCGCATTTACACGACATCACCACTACTATGGAGCTACTAGGCTGCATGGGAGTGGAACTATCCATTGATGAAAAACTCAATATTGAAGTCAATAGCAGCACTATTAGCAAACTAGAGGCCCCCTACGAACTCGTACGCACCATGCGTTCATCTATTTTAGTTTTAGGCCCTTTATTAGCCCGTTTCGGTCAAGCCGATGTTTCTCTTCCTGGCGGCTGTGCTATTGGTGCTCGCCCAGTAGACATCCACCTTGATGGCCTAGAAAAAATGGGCGCTAAAATCAAGGTAGAAAATGGCTATATCCACGCTAAAGCGACACGTTTAAAAGGCTGTCGTTTAGTTTTAGAACAAGTCACCGTAACCGGCACAGAAAATCTACTAATGGCTGCAACGCTGGCAGAAGGCACAACCATTATAGAAAATGCAGCACGCGAACCAGAAGTTAACGACCTCGCTCACTTTCTTAATAAAATGGGTGCCAAGATCAGCGGCATCGGTACTGACGTGCTAACCATTGAAGGCGTTGAGCGCCTTGGCGTAAAAGACTTACATTACGATGTACTACCTGATCGTATTGAGGCCGGCACGTATTTAGTTGCTGCTGCGATAACGCGCGGAAAAATCAAACTAAAAAAAATCCAACCTACTTTATTAGATGCAGTACTGGCAAAACTAGAGGAGGCTGGTGCCGAAATTACTACCGGTGAAGATTGGATTAAGCTAGACATGCACGGCAAACGCCCTAAAGCAGTCTCTATTCGCACCGCGCCCTTCCCTGCATTTCCAACCGATATGCAGGCGCAGTTCACTGCCATGAATAGCATAGCAGAAGGCGTCAGCACCATAACCGAAACAGTGTTTGAAAATCGTTTTATGCATGTCCAAGAAATGCAACGTATGGGTGCTAATATAAAATTAGAATCTAATACCGCCATTTGCACAGGTGTAGAAAAACTCACTGCCGCACCAGTCATGGCAACAGACTTACGTGCTTCAGCTAGCTTAGTTCTTGCTGGCCTAGTCGGTGAGGGCGAAACGCTGGTTGATCGCATCTATCATATCGATAGAGGTTACGACCATATAGAAGAAAAACTTTCACAATTAGGCGCAATTATTCGCCGTATTCCACGATAAACGGGACTTTATTCATGTTAACTATCGCTGTTTCTAAAGGCAGAATATACGACGAAGCACTACCCTTACTGGCAGATGCAAACATCATCCCCATAGACGACCCAAAAACCAGTCGCAAACTCATCCTAAGAACCAATCACCCTGATGTACAGCTGGTGATTATTCGCGCCACAGACGTACCTACTTTTGTAGAGTATGGCGCTGCTGATTTAGGTATTGCTGGTAAGGATGTCTTAATCGAGCATGACTCAGATAATTTATATGAGCCACTAGATTTAAATATTGCCTGCTGTAAATTAATGACAGCAGCCCCCAAGGACGCACCCGAAATTTCTGGCCGTGTTCGTGTCGCAACAAAATACATTAAAACTGCAGAGCGCTATTTTGCTAGCAAAGGCATACAAGCAGAAATCATCAAGCTTTATGGAGCAATGGAGCTTGCCCCGATTGTTGGCTTAGCCGACTGCATTGTCGATGTCGTCGATACCGGCAACACTCTCAGAGCAAATGGCTTAGAACCTCGCGAACTGATTATGAATATCAGCTCACGCTTAGTGGTTAATAAAGCCTCGATGAAAATGAAACATCAAGTAATTCAGCCTTTACTTGATCAATTTGAAAAAACATTAGCTGAACGATAAAAGTATATGACTAAATCCATCACGCGCCTAAATAGCACTGACTCAGACTTTCAAGCACAACTAAAAAACCTCTTGGCTTGGGAAGAAAGCTCAGACAATGACATTCATCAGCGAGTTTTAGATATTATTGACAATGTACGCAAAAATGGCGACCAAGCCGTGATTGACTACACCAATCAATTTGATCATTGCTCTGTGACTGATGCAGCACAGCTCGAAATTTCTCAAGCACAATTAAAAGCGGCCTGGGACAATTTACCAGCCGATAAAGCAGAAGCGCTGCAAACTGCCGCAGCACGCGTGCGCGCTTATGCTGAAAAACAAAAAATGGAATCTTGGCAATATACTGAAGCAGATGGCACCGTTTTAGGGCAAAAAGTAACACCATTAGACCGCGCTGGACTTTATGTTCCGGGCGGTAAAGCGGCTTACCCTTCATCGGTATTGATGAATGCAATTCCTGCTAAAGTTGCTGGCGTGCGTGAATTAATTATGGTCGTACCGACTCCACAAGGCCTTACTAATGAGCTTGTTTTAGCTGCGGCTTATTTAGCGGGAGTAGATCGTGCATTTGCTATTGGTGGCGCGCAAGCTGTTGCGGCATTAGCTTATGGTACAGAAACAATTCCAGCGGTAGAAAAAATCGTGGGACCAGGTAATATTTACGTTGCGACTGCGAAAAAATTAGTTTTTGGTCAAGTAGGCATTGACATGATTGCCGGCCCGTCGGAAATCCTCATTATCTGTGATGGCAAAACTGACCCTGACTGGATTGCTATGGATTTATTCTCCCAGGCAGAACACGATGAAGATGCTCAAGCTATTTTGCTTTCAGACGACTCTGACTTTCTTGATGCTGTTGCACAAAGCATAGACAGACTACTGCCAGAAATGGAGCGCGCTGAAATCATTAAAGCTTCGCTATCTGGTCGTGGCGCATTAATTAAAGTGGCATCATTAGAAGAAGCCGCTCAAGTTTCCAATACTATTGCACCTGAGCATTTAGAGCTTTCTGTAGAAGATCCTGAAACCCTATGTGAACACATTAATAATGCTGGCGCTATTTTCATGGGGCGCTATACTGCCGAAGCACTAGGCGATTATTGTGCCGGACCTAATCACGTTCTACCTACCTCAGGAACAGCGCGCTTCTCCTCACCATTAGGTGTGTATGATTTCCAAAAACGCTCTAGCCTGATTTTCTGCTCAGCAGAAGGTGCTAACACCTTAGGTAAAACAGCTTCAGTTCTAGCGCGCGGTGAAAGTTTAACTGCACACGCTCGCTCTGCGGAATATCGTTTAAAATAACAGGTTCCATTTTAAGGCGAGATAGCTAATAACTCGTAGGGCGGACTTTAGTCCGCCATTGCTAAAAAACCGGACTGAAGTCCGTCCTACTAATCAAGAGAAAATAACATGACTGACCTACCAGAAAGAACCTGTAGCATAGACCGCCTAGTCACTCACCCAAAATTAGTTGAAGCAGCATTAAGTGGCAGAAAAACTCAACAACGTCGCGACGGTGTTTATGCTTACCCAAATGAAACTTTCACTTTAGAGGGACAAGAATTTATTGTTACCGATCTAACGCGTGAAACGATTGGCGATATGACTGATGCCGAAGCACAAGCTGAAGGCTACCCAAGTCTAGCCATGTATCGTGATTTAATATTAAGAATGCATGCCGGCATGGAATGGGATGAAGCCGCTCCAGTTTGGGTACACCACTTCAAACGCGTCGATTAATCTAGATAATAAGCATATACATGACCGAGCAAGAACTCATTACTTCTGTTATTCGTCCTGAAATAAGAGCTTTAACGGCTTATAAAGTCGCTGATGCCTCAGGCTTTATTAAATTAGATGCAATGGAAAATCCTTACACATGGCCTGAAGAAATTAAAGCCGAATGGCTCAAGGTACTGCATGAAGCGGAAATTAACCGTTACCCTGACCCTGAAGCAAAATCTTTGTGCCGTACTCTCAAAGAATACAATCAAATTCCAGCAGAAAGTGATGTTTTATTAGGTAATGGGTCGGATGAAATCATCCAACTATTACTTATGGCATTACCTGCCAATTCGACGGTAATGGCACCAGAGCCTAGCTTTGTCATGTACAAGCAAATTGCGCAATGTTTAGGCTTAAATTATCAAGGCGTGCCTTTACTCGCAGATAATTTTGAACTGGACTTAGATGCTACCTTAGCGACGGTTAAAGAGCAGCAACCGGAAATCATCTTTCTCGCTTATCCGAATAACCCCACCGGTAATTTATTTGATAGCGAAGCCATTGAGCAGATTATTCAACAAAGCAAAGGCTTAGTTATTATTGATGAGGCTTACGCACCTTTTACCGATTTTAGCTTTATCCAACAGCTCGAAAAATATAACAACTTACTTGTTATGCGTACCGTTTCTAAACTCGGTTTAGCCGGCTTACGTTTAGGTTTTATTGCTGGAAATCCCTCTATTATTAGCGAACTAAACAAGGCAAGGTTACCTTACAATATTAATGTACTAACCCAAGCGAGTGTAGAATTTGCTTTAAGCCACCCGGATATGTTTGCCGAGCAAACTGAGACCATTTGCCATGAACGCGCACGAATGTTTCTCCAGTTAAGTGTTATACAAAAAGTCATACCTTGCCCGAGCGCAGCAAACTTTATTCTTTTCCGCACACCTAAAGGTACTGCGACAGAGATTTTCAACAACTTGAAAGAACAAGGGGTTTTAATTAAAAATTTATCTCCGCAAAAAGGCTTACTAAGCGATTGTTTACGCGTCACTATTGGCAAACCTGAAGAAAACAACGCCTTTATAAAGGCACTAAAATCTGCATTACAAGCCTGCTAATAATAAAGTTTAATAAATCAGGCTTCAAAAGCAAGTGCCTCTAATGTACTATTAAACATATAACAATGATAAAAGTGTGTACAACACACAACGAGGAGCGTGATATATGAGTGATCAAGGCGTAGATAGATCCAAACGCCAATTTCTAACAACAGCTTTAACCGTCGTCGGTGCTGTTGGTACAGGTTACATTGCAGTGCCTTTTCTGTCACAAATGCAACCCAGCACCAAAGCAAAAGCGGCTGGTGCCCCTGTAGAAATTGATATTAGTAAAATGGAAACCGGACAACTTATCCGTGCCGCATGGCGTGGTAAACCTGTCTGGGTGCTAAACCGAACACCCGAAGTGTTAGAAATACTAGCGGAACAAACGGACAAACTTGCTGATCCTCTATCATTAGAATCCAATCAACCAGAATCCAGCAATAATGAATTTCGCTCAATTAAGCCCGAGATTTTTATTGCCGTCGGTTTATGCACGCACCTTGGCTGCTCACCTACCTTCCGCCCAGAAATCGCACCAAATGATTTAGGCGAAGACTGGAAAGGTGGCTTCTTCTGTCCTTGTCATGGTTCTGGCTTCGATTTAGCTGGCCGTGTATTCCGAGGCGTTCCTGCTCCTACCAACTTAGATGTACCACCCCACCGCTATATATCGGAAACACGGATTATTATTGGTGACGAATCGGGAGCTGACGCATGAAGAAAAATTATTTAGCAAGCTGTGGCAACTGGTTTCTTGACCGCTTCCCACTCACCAAACTGTGGAATGACCACATGGCGCAATATTATGCGCCGAAAAACTTTAACTTCTGGTACTTTTTTGGCTCTCTAGCATTGCTTGTTTTAGTTAACCAATTAGTTACCGGTATTTTACTGACTATGAACTACAAGCCTGATGCAGGCTTGGCTTTCGATTCAGTCGAGTATATTATGCGTGAAGTCCCCTGGGGCTGGCTGGTGCGCTATATGCATTCTACCGGTGCTTCGGCATTTTTTCTGGTGGTTTACTTACATATGTTCCGTGGTCTTATCTACGGCTCATTCAAACAGCCTAGAGAGCTCGTCTGGATCTTCGGTATGCTCTTATTTGTTGCCTTAATGGCAGAAGCATTTATGGGTTATTTACTACCTTGGGGACAAATGTCTTACTGGGGCGCACAGGTTATTATCTCGCTATTTAGCGCGATCCCTGTGATTGGTGATGATTTATCCTTATGGGTACGCGGAGATTATGTTATTTCCGATGCAACGCTAAACCGTTTCTTTGCTTTCCACGTCATTTCTATTCCACTTATTTTGATCATGCTGGTTTTCTTGCACATTGTTGCCCTGCATGAAGTCGGATCAAATAACCCTGATGGCATTGAAATCAAAGCATCGAAAGATCCTTGGGGACATCCTGTTGACGGCATTCCTTTTCACCCCTATTACACGGTAAAAGATATTGTCGGTGTTGCCGTGTTTATATTCTTTTTTGCCACGGTGCTGTTTTATATGCCTGAAATGGGCGGCTACTTCCTAGAACATGCCAACTTTATTCCAGCAGACCCATTAGCAACACCTGAGCACATTGCACCGGTTTGGTATTTCACACCGTTTTATGCGATTTTAAGAGCGATCCCTGATAAGTTTGCAGGTGTTATCGCCATGGGTGGCGCGATTGTGGTTTTATTTTTATTACCTTGGTTAGATCGTAGCCCCGTAAAATCAATTCGTTACCGCGGTGGTATCTATAAAAAAGCTATTTTAATGTTTGTTATTAGCTTTTTAGGTTTAGGTTATTTAGGAATGCAAGCACCTACAGCAGGTGCAACAATCATGGCGCGTGTTTTTACGGCCATGTATTTTGGTTTCTTCTTGCTCATGCCTATTTATACACGCTGGGAAAAAACAAAACCTGTACCTAAGCAGTTAACAGATCAACCAACCATTGAAGACCGCATTCCAGGTTGGAAAGCAACTTTCTGTGAAATGGTAAAAGAAGTGCCTGTCGAAAAAGATGGAGCAACTGTTATGCGTAAACGACCTGATACATCCGGCATCATTAATGTGTTGATTCGTACTGCTAAAAACCTAAAAGCGAGTCTAGACTAATGAAAAAAATACTCCAAATCTGTCTATTACTCTTAGTTCCTCTCGGCGCTTTTGCTTCAGCAGGAATAGAGCTAGAAGACGCCGATATTGACTTGACTGATCACAAATCATTAGAAAATGGGGCACATCTTTATGTGCAATATTGTTTAGGTTGTCATTCAACGAAGTATATTCGTTACCTCAACCTAGCTGATGATTTCAATATTGATCAACAAGAAATTTTGCAAAAAGTAGCACCTGAAGGCGCGGGTATTTATGACAAAATGCTCACAGCGATGAATGGTCATGATGCGAAAAAGTGGTTTGGTACTACACCACCTGACTTATCGCTTATTGCTCGTTCAAGAGGTGAAGACTGGTTAGTAAGCTATTTAAAAGGCTTTTACCAAGATTCAAGCAAAAAGACGGGAGTAAACAATACTGTTTTCCCTGATGTTGCTATGCCTAATCCACTTTGGCAGCTTCAAGGTGAGCAAAAAGCTATTGTTAAAACGATTGATGGTCGTGAAGTCATCACAGGTCTCGTTATTACAGAGGCAGGCGCTATGACAACTAAACAATTCGATAAAGCAGTTAATGATATCGTTGCTTTCCTTGTGTATGCCGGTGAGCCAGCTCAAGTACAACGTCAAAGCATGGGTAAATATGTTTTATTATTTATCTTAATGTTTGGGGTCATTGCCTATTTATTGAAAAAAGAATACTGGAAAGACGTACACTAAATTTTCATTCCAGAGACAAAAAAGCGCTACTTCTCACGAACTAGCGCTTTTTTTATCTCTCATATTTATCAAATAAATACTTATTATGAAAAAACACCTACTGATTAGCCTATTAACTGCCCTATTATTCACTCCAGCGCTGCATGCAAAAGCCCCTGTCACCTCAGACAAGGCTCGCTATGATCCGATGTTTGTACCCATCGACATATTATTATTTCGCCCTCTGGGTTTAGCAACAACAATCGCCGGCTCAGCTTTATTTGTCGCTGTATCACCCTTTACCGCATTAAGTTCCATTGCACCACCTCATGACGCTTTTCAACGTGTAGGCGATATATTTGTCGTCTTACCAGCTACTTATACATTTATGCGTCCTATTGGCGACAAACGATTTACGCGTAATTATGATTAAGCTCAGAAGCACAAGAAAGGACTAGAACCTAATCTTACTTCTACGCAGCAAAGGCTCTTGCCGGTAATACAATTTAAGTAACTGAAAGACATCCTCAAAATGCTCTTGCAAAATATCTGGTGCACAAAAGAAGTACTCACTAAATACTGCAAAAAATTCCGCTGGACTGGTTGCAGCATAAGGATCAACGCAAACGCCATGATGCTGTTGAAGGCGCTGATTTAATCGTTCATACGCTGCGCTAAAAGCAACTGACCATTGCTTTGGATGCATAGCATAATGTAATGGCGGCATGCCATTAGCACTACCATTGAGAGTATCTAATTTATGGGCAATTTCATGAAAAATAACATTATGTCCTTGCTGCCAGCGGTGCAAATCTTGCTCAATATCTTGCCAAGAAAAAATAACTGGCCCACGCGACCACGCTTCACCACTCAATAAACGCAGATCATGGTGCACTACACCAAATTCATCTCGCTCATCCCGACAGACCTGAAAAGCACTAGGGTAAACAATCACATCACTCCAGCCACTAAATAGACCTATGCCTAAACTCAGAATAGGCAAACAAGCTTGAGTCGCAATAATAACGCGCATTTCATCGCTAAGGTGAAACTTTTGCGCACCATAGATATTTTTTTCATGTAAAAAAAGCGTAGCCAATTCTCGCAAATGCGCCATTTCAACAGCCGTCATACCTTGCAATAGGGTCAATTTATCGCTGACAGCCCTCCATAATTCATGCTCAATCGCATGCCTATGCAGAATATAAATAACCCGCGCTCGCTTAAAAACATTCATTTAGGGAAAAGCTTTAGACTGCCATTTATATGGCTTCATTAACGTCGTAGGAAATATTTTACTGCATAAGGAATTCATCAGCCCTCTTGAAACCAGTAAAAATATTGTTTGTTGACCTCTTGTTCGGCTTCAAGCCAATCACCTATTTCATGCCCTGTAGTAAAGTCTCTTTGTTCAGCCTTGTAATAAGCACGCTCTGCAATCATTGCGCGAAATTTATCTGGATCAATGCCATATTTATTGTTATTTTCTTGCCCATGATTATCTGCCATTTTCTTCTCCATATGAGTTGCTTATGCAACAGAACTTCAGATTACCTTGTAACAGCAATAACCCAAGAACACAATAATTAAATATTAATCAGCAAGTTATAAAACTGACACTCCATGACTTACTTGATAATGACCTCAGAGATACCACTTTAAAGGAGGCACTAATTAATCAATTTCTTTAAGAATAGCTGCAACGTATAAGAAATTAGCATAATATAGATTTAGTTATATCTATATTGAAAATCGTAGTTTATAAAAACTATCGTCATCCTAAAGTTTTTTATCAGGAACTCAAACACCTTTAATAGATTCCTACTAAAAGCATAGGATAACGAATACGAAATAGTATTAACTAAAAGCTATACATTTCAGAGTGAATGGGGTTTAACAGCCATTAAAATAAATGAAACATGACTATTTCTTGTACAAATAAACCACGAAACATTTACCTTAGTGTCATTCTAATTTGGGCACTCCTTTTAAGCCTTGTCGTATATGCAATTCTAGAATTTGATCTACAGCGCGCAGAGCGGGAGTTTATCGATGATGTTAATATTCATTACCAGCAAGTTAATACTAGAACTCAGGTAAACGAGTCTATCCTAGAAGGTTTTGCTGCCATGGTCAGCACTACGCAAGACTTTGATCGCGCGCGTATTCGCAGCTATGCACAAAAAATGCTCCAACAATACCCACATATTTTTATGCTTGAGATTGTTGAAAAAGTACCTCAAGCTCAATTACAGGCATTTTCTGAATATTACCGTAAAAATATTTTTCCCGAATTTAAAGTAAAAGCTTTCAACTTTGAGACAGATAGGCAATGGCAGCCAGTTACTAAAGCTAAATATCATATGCCAATTGTTTTTATGGAGCCTTTCCCGCCAGAATCACAGGACGTACTAGGCTTAGATATTAATTCCAATGCATTTTTCAAACGCGTTTTAGAAAAATCAGAAAGATTAAACCGCTCCATTGCCAGTGACCCCTTCAAATTAATAGAAGGCGATTTGGCATACCTAATTCATAAACCGATTTTAACAGCAGAGCACGGCAATCAAGCGTATATCAATAAAAGTGGTGCCCAGGGTGGATTTGCCATATTAGTTATCCATGCCAATAGCTTACTAGCATCTGAAAATCATGCGTTTCCAGGTATAACTGAATTACTCTACAACCCCGCTTATGACCATACAGATAACAGAGGCCACCTTTATAAAAATAATGCCACTGAAATAAGTGAGTTTGAATCTAAGTTATTTCCCCATTTACTATTCAGCAAGGCAATTACTAGCGAAAGCCAGCCTTTTGTTTTGCGTATTGAACAACAACTGGGTTGGAATATCGTAAGCTGGGGCAAAATAACTTCAGCGTTATTAGTCGCTCTTGCTACATTTGCAATACTTATAATTTATGCACGCCTTAATTATCAAAATGAAATGGAGCGTATCGCTACATCTGAGCGACTATTTTATCGTGCCAACCATGACGCGTTAACAGGGCTAGCAAATCGTAGCTTGTTTTATGACCGCTTAAACCATGCTTTATCTCAGGCAGCTAGGCAAAAAGAAATGCTGGCGGTGTTGTTTTTGGATTTAAAAGGCTTTAAAGCCGTAAACGATAATTTTGGTCATTCTGTTGGTGATGAAGTTATAAAACTTGCAGCAGAAAGGCTGCAAGATTGCGTTCGTGCAGCCGACACAGTTGCTCGGCAAGGTGGTGATGAATTTATATTAGTACAGGAAAAAATTAGCGGCCAGCAAGATGTTGACTACATTATCAAGAAAATTAAAACCGAATTCGAACAACCATTTACCGTTAATTACCACCTGATATCAGTAGGCATTAACATTGGCTCAGCTCTCTACCCAATTAACGGTGAAGATGTTGAGTCTTTAGTTAATCATGCAGACTCGAGCATGTATAAAGATAAGCGAGCAGAAAAATAAAATTGTACGCAGAAGGTTTAAATGACAATAGCTCACCATATTGTCACCCGAGCGCAAAAGGAATTTTAAATCTTGGCGAAACCGCAAGTCGTCGAGGTGAGGCCGTGTTACTTATATTTCCCCAAAAATGAAAATACTACCTTAGCAGTCGCGCTGCAAGGAGTTTACTTGCTGACGCAAAGCCTTAACTTCATCCAATAACTCCAAAGCTAGTGCCGTTCCGGGTAAATTGACACCCAAATCACGCTGCAATCTAATAGCCTCTTGCACACGAATAATACTACCTCCAGAAAATTGCCAGTAAGTACTGTTTACTTGATACTCTATTGGTTCAATAATTCCCTGGTCAACCATACTAATAACTTGCTCAGCGGGCACTGAGCAGTAACGGCACAGTGAACTAAACGACACGCTTTCACCCTCTTCGACAATCACACCTGAGACTATGTTTATAACTTCATTGCCCATGATCATACTCCCAATTTTGCCCGTGGATTAAAGCTATCCGCTTCCTTCTGTAAAGCCTCATATAAAGACTTCTCTTTATCGCTAAGTTTATCGGGCAATACAATTTCCAATGTGATATAAAAATCACCTGCAATTTTAGCTGGTATACCTCGCCCTTTAAGGCGCATCCGTTTGCCGCTAGAGACTCCTAATGGAATTTTCAAGTCAATCTTACCAGCGGGCGTTGGCACTTTCACCTTCGCGCCTAGAGCGGCCTCCCAAGGTGAAATAGATAATTCCAAAGAAACATCCGAGCCTTCAACTTTATAGATGGAGTGCGGATTGAATTCAATTTTTAAATATAAATCTCCGGCTTTTCCTCCCGCTACACTTGGACTGCCTTGTCCTTTTAAACGGATATTTTGTCCCTCTTTAACGCCTTTGGGGATTTTAATATTGAGTGTACGTGTCTGGACTTCAGGCCGCCCATCTTTACCCAGTACTGTCGAACGCAATGATAAGCTACGTGATGCACCGTGGTAAGCATCTTCAAGATCAATAAACACCTTAGCATGACTATCTTCACCTTGCGTATGTTGAGCTTGATGTGTTCCCTGAAAGCCTCCTGCCCGCTGACCAAAAAGACTGGAAAAGAAATCACTAAAACCAGCTCCATTCTCACCGCCCTCCGTAAATCCACCACCATGAAACTCGAAACCTGAATCCCAATCAGGTGGTGGTTGAAAGCCATTCTGCCCCGCTTTCCAATTGGCTCCTAACTGATCATAAGCGGCTCGTTTTTCAGGGTCTTTCAACACTTCATAAGCTTCACCTACTTCTTTGAATCGTTCTTCAGAATCCTTTTCCTTGCTAACATCAGGATGATATTTACGCGCTAATTTACGATAAGCACGTTTAATTTCATCCTGTGGTGCATCTTTTTTGATGCCCATTATGTTGTAATAATCGTAACTACTCAGCGTAAATAATTAAAAAAGTTCTTGACAGGGTTTTAGTCTTAAATTTGTAGCTTTTACCTACTTTCAGAACAGCCATTCAATCGGTCATTTTTAGCCTCTGTCCTTATAGTCAATC
>Ga0209290_1000185_pt1 | contig 58148 bp, 53 predicted proteins | sample EN1Hudsemesocosm_2_FD_184632 | JGI IMG/M metagenome (GOLD analysis project Ga0209290, IMG submission 184632) | Methane-oxidizing microbial communities from mesocosms in the Hudson Canyon - EN10B Hudson Canyon (SPAdes) (version 2) | ecosystem: Environmental > Aquatic > Marine > Cold seeps... | reverse complement strand
TCCGTCTCATTTTCAGTTACCGCTTCTGGCGGTGGTTTCATATCTTACCAATGGCGTAAAAACTCCCAGACAATACCTGAAGCATACAACTCGACCTATACAATAAATACGACAACTGTCGAAGATTCAGGTAATTATGATGTTGTTCTAGCAAATAGCGTCGGCAGTGAGATTTCTCAATTAGCAGAGCTAATCGTTATTTCAAAGGTCGAGCCTGTGGCAATAATAAGTCAGCCACAATCATTAAGCGTTAATGAAGGAGAACCTGCATCTCTTTTGGTTAATGCTTCCGGTGGCGGAGCCCTGAACTATCTGTGGTTTAAAGATGGCATCTCTATATTAGATTCAAATTCAGCGCATTTTTTGATTGATAAAACAAGTCCAAGTGACCAGGGTAACTACCAAGTTTTTATAAGCAATGAAGAAAGCTCCGCTCAATCTAAAGCGGTTCACCTCTCTATAATTCCCTCCCCAGCAACAACCCTGCCCTCAACAATTAACTTGAGTTGGAGCATTCCTACTGCTCGTGTTGATGGTTCAGAATTAAGCTTTTCGGCTATCCAAGGTTACCTTATTGTATACGGTACAGATGCCTTAAACTTTGACCAGTCAATGAGTATCATTGGCGGTGAGACTGTTAGCGCCTCAATAGACCTACTACCAAATTCTTATTATTTCAAAATCGCTACAATTGAAGTTACTGGCATACAAAGTGTCTTTTCAGGTACCACACAAGTCACTATAGAATAGAAAACCTACACCCACCTTAAAGAGTAAAAAACTCCCACTTCTTACTCTTTAGCGACGTCACACTACGCAGTCGTTACATTGCTGTATTGCTGCTGTATTTGAGTTAATCCTGCCCTATTCAACTGTTTAGTGACAACTTTTAAGTAAGCTATTTCATCCTGAGCGATCAGTACCACTTCTTCTACGCCCTTAACAAGACTTAATTCATCACTAATTTGTTGTGCTTTGGCATGGTTCATTCCAGTCATAGTGAGTGAAATACCAGTCTCTGGATTGGGCTTCGCCATATTTCTTACCCCTAAAAACCAAATAAAACAAACCCCTGAAACAAGGTAATACACACCTGACTCTTGAAAGTTACTTACAACATAACCCCCCAGTACACCGCCCACAAAAGCACCGAAGAACTGGCTGGTTGAGTAAATCCCCATTGCAGTACCTTTGTTACCTGCAGGAGAAATTTTACTCACCAAGGAAGGCAAGCTTGCTTCAAGTAAATTAAATGCCATAAAAAACAAAAACAGACTCAACCAAAAATATAAAAAGGAGTGCTGTGACCAGCTAAAACTAAACGAAGCAACACATAACAACAGAATGGCAAACAAGAAAATGCCCTTCATTTTATTCTTCTTTTCACCAATAATGATGAAAGGCACCATGGCAAAAAAGGAGGTTAAAATAACAGTTAAGTACACTAACCAATGATCACTGCCTGGCAAGTTCAAGTGATTTTGTAACGACATTGGTACCGCGATAAAAACAGCCGTTAAGCAAAGATGAAGTGCAAAAATCCCACCATCAAGTCGAAGCAATTCTTTATTCCGTAGTACCTCACCTATTTGGTCTTTAAACAAGCGAACATTACGATTCGATTGACTTTGCACTGGAGACGGCACAAAAAACATCAACCAAAACATACCAAACAAAGCCAAAAATGCCGTTAACCAAAATATGCCCTGCAAACCATAGATACCACCGACTAATGGCCCGATAACAAGTGCAACCGAAAACGACATACCAATCGACATACCAATAATAGCCATACCTTTCGTTCGGCTCTCTTCACTGGTTAAGTCGCTTAACAACGCCATCAAAACACTGGCTATGGCACCCGCTCCCTGCAGAAAACGGCCTAAAATCACACCATAAATATCAGTCGACACCGCGGCGAGTACACTTCCGAGAAAAAACAGCACTAAACCAAAAAATATCAATCGTTTACGGCCATATTTATCTGACAGCGCGCCAAAAGGTATTTGAAATAATGCTTGGCTCAAGCCATAAGCACCGATCGCTACGCCCAACAATATGCTACTCGCATTTTCTAGATCTTGCCCATATAACATAAAAACAGGCAGTACCATGAACAAACCCAACATTCGGGTGGAGTAGAGCAAAGCAAGAGAAAAAACGGAACGACGTTCGCTTTTTGTCATCATTTAAAATCCATTAGTCATATCGAAATAAAATCTCGCACATTCTATCACTATAATCTGACCAAACAATAATAGGCTCAACTAAGTAGATATTGTTTAGGATATAAATACTATATTTATATGTTATGGATGTACGAAGTGAATCCCAACATAGCGCTTCACATCAGGTTTTGTTGGGGTTCGCGTTACTCCCCTAACCTACAAGGAACTTTTGGACTACAGTAAGTATCACTTCAAATACAACTCTTTATTACATCTGTGGTTAAAATTGTTATAATGCGCGGTTTTTAACCATGAGCCGAATTATTGATGGATACGATCCTTGTACGTGGCGCACGCACACACAACCTTAAAAATATAGACATCGATATCCCTCGCGATAAGTTAATTGTTATTACAGGCTTATCTGGCTCAGGAAAATCTTCTCTTGCCTTCGATACACTTTATGCAGAGGGACAACGACGTTACGTAGAATCACTTTCAACTTATGCTCGCCAGTTTTTATCGATGATGGATAAACCTGACGTAGATCATATTGAAGGTTTGTCACCTGCTATTTCTATTGAACAAAAGTCGACTTCTCATAATCCTCGTTCAACGGTTGGTACCATCACCGAAATTTACGACTATTTGCGCTTATTATTTGCCCGTGCTGGCGAACCACGCTGCCCCGAACACGATCTACCACTGGATGCTCAAATTGTCAGTCAGATGGTCGACAAAGTAGTAGGGCTAGAAGAAGGCAGCCGCTTGATGATGCTAGCGCCGATTGTGCAAAACAGGAAAGGTGAGCATTTACATGTATTTCAAGACCTTCTGAGCCAAGGGTTTATTCGCGCACGTATTGACGGCATAATCACCGATTTGGATGACACGCCTTCACTTGAAAAAAACAAGAAACATACCATTGAAGTCATCGTTGACCGCTTTAAAGTACGGGAAGACATTCAACAACGTATCGCTGAATCATTTGAAACCTGCTTAAATTTAACAGATGGCATTGCGATTATTGCACCGATGGATGATGACAGTAGCCAAGAAGAGCTTATTTTCTCTTCACGCTTTGCCTGTTCACAATGTGGATATTCTATCACTGAGCTTGAACCTAGAATGTTCTCTTTCAACAACCCTGCAGGCGCATGCAATAGCTGCGATGGCTTGGGAGTTAATCAGTTTTTTGATCCTGGTCGAATCATTCAGAATTCAGCAAACACACTGGCCGAAGGTGCTATTAAAGGCTGGGACCGACGCACGGTCTATTACTTCCAGCTTCTTAACAGTGTCGCTAAACATTACGGCGTTGAGATTGATACGCCTTTTGAGCAATTTACTGAAGAATTCCAGCAAGTACTGCTTTATGGCAGTAAAGATGAAGACATCGCCTTTAATTACGTGAATACGCGTGGCGACATGGTAGAAAGGTATCATGCATTTGAAGGCGTTATTCCTAATATTGAACGACGATACCGTGAAACAGAGTCTAATGCTGTTCGTGAAGATCTTGCCAAGTACTTGAACAAGCAGCCCTGCCCGAGTTGTCATGGATCTCGACTGAGAGAAGCGTCTCGACATGTATTTATTAACGAAGAAACGCTGCCCGAATTAACTTGTTTACCAATCGGCGATGCCTTAACTTATTTTGAAGGCTTAATGCTGGAAGGAAAGCGTGGCGAAATTGCCGAACGAATTGTTAAAGAACTACGTTTGCGCTTAGAGTTTTTAGTCAACGTAGGATTAGACTACCTAACACTTGAGCGCAGTGCCGATACCCTTTCTGGCGGAGAAGCACAACGAATTCGTCTCGCAAGCCAAATAGGTGCGGGTCTTGTCGGTGTCATGTATATTTTAGACGAACCCTCTATTGGCCTTCATCAGCGTGATAATGAACGACTTTTAAAAACGCTCACCCACTTACGCGACATTGGTAACACGGTAATTGTTGTTGAACATGATGAAGACGCCATACGCTTAGCCGATCATGTGATTGATATTGGCCCAGGTGCGGGCATTCATGGTGGCGAAATCATCTCTCAAGGCACACCGCAACATGTAATGGACGATGACAATTCTCTCACCGGACAGTATTTATCGGGTAAAAAAGAAATCTCGATTCCTGGCAGCCTAACCCCTAATGATTTGAGCAAACAACTTGTGCTTAGCGGCGCGACAGGCAATAACTTACAAGACGTCACGCTATCTATCCCGTTTGGTTTATTAACGTGCGTCACAGGTGTTTCAGGTTCTGGTAAATCAACCTTAATCAATTCAACGCTTTATCCTTTAGCGGCCACAGAGCTCAATAACGCCACTACGCTAAATGCTAGTAAATATGACAAAATAGAAGGTTTAGACCTTTTCGACAAAGTCATTGATATTAACCAAGGCCCTATTGGTCGAACGCCACGATCAAATCCTGCAACGTACACCGGTTTATTTACGTCAATTAGAGACCTATTTGCAGGCACACAAGAATCACGTTCACGCGGCTATAAAGCTGGACGTTTCAGTTTTAACGTAAAAGGCGGGCGTTGTGAAGCATGCCAAGGTGATGGCGTTACTAAGGTAGAAATGCACTTCTTGCCTGATGTGTATGTGCCTTGCGATGTTTGTAAAAGCAAACGTTATAACCGCGAAACCCTCGACATCAAATATAAAGGTAAAAACATTCATGAAGTGTTGGACCTCACCATTGAGGATGCGCGAGAATTCTTTGATGCGGTGCCGTTTATTTCACGCAAGTTACAAACACTCATGGATGTCGGTTTATCTTATATTCGCCTAGGCCAAAGCGCGATTACCTTGTCGGGCGGTGAAGCCCAGCGCGTTAAATTGGCAAAAGAGCTCTCTAAGCGTGATACCGGTAAAACACTTTATATATTGGATGAACCAACCACGGGACTTCACTTTTACGACATTCAGCAGTTACTAAATGTATTGCACCGACTACGCGAACACGGCAACACCATTGTGGTGATTGAACATAATTTAGATGTTATTAAAACGGCCGATTGGGTTATCGACCTTGGACCCGAAGGCGGTTCACGGGGTGGCCGTATTGTGGCGGAAGGAACGCCTGAAGAGGTTTCCAAAGTACCCGAGTCATTTACTGGTCAATTTTTAAAGCACTTTTTTTAAGGCCTCAAAATGCGGTATTCTTGCCGCCATTGAAGCACAACACATTATTTATAGGTTTATCGACATGAACATTTTAGTAATTGGTAGCGGCGGACGTGAACACGCTCTCGCTTGGAAAGCAGCTCAGAACCCACAAGTTGCCAAGGTTTTTGTTGCACCTGGCAACGCAGGCACTGCACTGGAAGCCAAGTTAGAAAATATTGAACTTGATATTATGGACTTTAAAGCTCTGACTGATTTTGCTAAAAACAACAACGTATCATTAACTATTATCGGCCCAGAAGCACCACTAGTAGAGGGTGTTGTTGATTACTTTAATGAACAAGGTTTACGCTGCTTTGGACCGACCAAAGGCGCAGCACAACTGGAAGGTTCAAAAGCCTTCACAAAAGATTTTTTAGCGCGTCATAATATTCCTACAGGCTCATACCAAAACTTTACTGAAGTAGAACCAGCCATCGCTTACCTTCGCGAGAAAGGTGCGCCGATCGTTGTAAAAGCCGACGGTTTAGCTGCGGGTAAAGGCGTTATTGTTGCGGAAACACTTGAACAAGCTGAAGAGGCTGTTCATGACATGCTGTCAGGTAATGCTTTTGGTGAAGCAGGTTGCCGCGTTGTAATTGAAGAATTTCTTGAAGGCGAAGAAGCAAGCTTTATCGTGATTGTTGACGGGAAGAATATTCTACCTATGGCTACTAGCCAAGACCACAAACGTATTGGTGATGGCGATACGGGCCCGAACACTGGCGGCATGGGTGCTTACTCTCCTGCTCCTGTTGTAACTGCCGAGATTCATGATCGAATAATGAAAGAAGTGATTATACCCACCGTTGAAGGTATGGCTGCTGAGGGCAACGATTACACTGGCTTTCTTTATGCCGGCCTTATGATCTCGTCATCTGGAGAACCACAAGTAATCGAATACAACTGTCGCTTTGGCGACCCTGAAACACAACCAATAATGATGCGCTTGCAGTCAGACTTGGTTGAATTATGTGATGCCGCACTGGATAAAACATTAGACCAAGCAGAAACAAGCTGGGATGAACGCGCTGCGGTAGGTGTTGTACTTGCATCAGGTGGCTACCCTGGTAGCTATGAAAAAGGAAATATAATCTCAGGACTTGATACCAATACCGATGAGACCCGAAAAACCTTTCATGCTGGCACACGCCTAGAAAATGGCGAAGTCAAAACAGTTGGTGGTCGTGTACTTTGTGCGACGGCACTAGGCAACACTGTTACTGAAGCACAGCAGAGCGCTTACGAGCTGTTAAAGCAAATCACCTGGAAAGATGTGCTATACCGCAATGACATTGCATACCGAGCGATCGCTAGAGAGAAGAAATAAAGCAGAGTTATAACGGAAAGAAACGATAAGAGAAATCACCACCGAATGCACTTTTTATGTACTCGGTGGTATAAATTCTTTATAGGAGTGAAAGCGATACCATGACCATTCAACTTAATGACATTCTTTCACTCGCCACCGATGCAGCACTTGAAGCAGGTAAACTCATTGTCGAAAAACGACAAGTTGGGGATATCGACCAACAATATAAAGACCAACAAGAACTCGTCACCTCAGCTGATATCGCCGCTGATAAACTTATCATCAGTATGATTCAAAAGCATTATCCTGACCATAGAATTCTATCCGAAGAAACCTATACTGATAAATCTCAAGCGAAAGACCTATCGAAGCCTATTTGGATTATTGATCCGATAGATGGCACGGTTAACTACGCCCATGGTCATTTTATGGTGGCGGTATCGATTGCGTTCGCAGTGGATGGCGAAGTCAAAGTAGGCATGGTGCACAACCCATTTCTTGATGAAACCTATTCAAGCATTATTGGCCAAGGTAGTTTTCTAAATGGTAAGAAGTTAGATGTCAGCCATCAAACTTCACTACGCAAAGCGGTGATAGCAACAGGTTTTCCGTATGACAAAAGCACGGTGCCTGAAATCATGAAACGTACTGAAAAAGTTCTGATGAATATTCAGGACATTCGCCGACTAGGCTCTGCGGCTATGGATATTTGCTGGGTAGCCAATGGCCGATTGGATGGTTACTTTGAATCGCTTAGCCCTTGGGATTTTGCTGCCGCACGACTCATTGCACAAGAAGCAGGTGCGACTTGCGGGCATTTTACTCCGGTTCCTGACGATATACCTGCGTGTATTCATTGTGATAATTTACTTATTACCACACCTGAAATTTATCAGGCATTAGATGATTTATTAGATTAGTCTGAGTTCAATAGCGCTGCACCCTTAAAGTAATTGGTATCAGACGTATTTGGTGCGCAAGCACACCCTATAAAACAATTCATCACGAAATGCTTTCAGAACTGATTCGAGACTAAAAGCGGCTACTGACGGAAATACCATACCCATTCCGCCTGGATACCACAGGAGCAACTGCCACCCCTTCATACCGGTTAGTAAAAAACACACCAGACAACACCCCTATCGCGGCGCCTGAAAGCACATCAATTGTTTCATGCTTGTCACTTTCAACCCGAGAGTAGCCAACATAAGCTGCCACGGCATAAGCGGGTACTCCGTATGTCCAACCATATCGCTGCTGTATAAAGGTTGCTGCTGCAAATGTATCTGCAGCATGACCAGAAGGGAAAGCATCGTCATCAGAGTCATCCGGACGGCTCTTTGTGATACCGGCTTTTAACACTTCTACCGTCACTCTTGATGTAACACCTGACTTCGCTAGCTGCCAAACTCCTTCATAAGGCGTTTCACTTTCTTTCTCTACGTAAAGCGAGCCAACAAAAGCGGTGGTTGGTAACAAAACATGAAGTACATCACCAGCCGTCTCAGTATTAGATTTAGCATACGTACTGGCACAAAAAAACAGAAACAAACACCCCAATATTCTCAACACAAACAACCTTTCTGAATCAATTTAAAACGTAATTTTGATGAATAAATTTAGTAAAACAGACCCGCCGCAAGTAAAGGCCAATGCGCTGACCAACCTGTTGTAGGGCTCACTTTAAATTCACTACGTACATACTGATGAATGCGCCCTTCAATATTAATCACTAACAAATTCTCACCTGCATGCCCCGCCATACGCAGCTTTTTCTTTTCATGGATCTCAGTATCTCTGATTACTTGACGTAATTCTGTTTCGAGTCGCTCAAAAAAGTGCCCTGCACGATGCCGAAGACGTGGCTTCTCACCACTCAATGCGCCCCCGACTAAAATACAGCACATGCCAGGATTCTTATCTGCAAAAGCTAAGATAAACGTTAGAATTCGCTGAAGCCGATCCACACCACCGTCAACCTCTTGATTGATACGCTTTATACGTGAAAAAACCGTTTCTTCAATAAACTCAAGTAAGCCTTCAAACATCTTCCCCTTACTTGGAAAATGACGGTATAGCGCTGCTTCTGTCACACCGACTTCTTTTGCAAGTTTAGCCGTTGTGACACGTTCACCAGGGTTCGCTTCTAACATCGATGCCAGCACTTCTAGAATCTGCTGACGCCGATTGGGTTTAGATTGTTTTTTTTCAGCCATGTTTATCAACCATATTTAGATTGTGCATTTAAATCACTAAATAATTAGACCATCAATAGGGGATGACGCCGATGCATAAAGCTTACGGGGCATTCGACCCGCCAACCATGCTTCTCGGCCACTTTCGACCGCTAAACGCATCGCATTTGCCATACGAACAGGGTCTTTCGCTGCCGCGATCGCCGTATTCATTAATACACCTTCACACCCTAATTCCATAGCAATCGAAGCATCGGATGCCGTACCGACCCCCGCATCGACTAGAATAGGTACGTTAGCATTTTCAAGAATCATCTTAATATTGTAAGGATTTCGAATTCCTAAGCCCGACCCAATAGGTGCTCCTAAAGGCATCACCGCAACACAGCCCATTTCTTCTAAGCGCTGCGCAATAAGGGGATCATCCGTAGTATAAACCATCACTTTGAAACCATCTTTAATTAAGGTTTCTGCAGCGATAAGTGTTTCAGTCACATTCGGATATAACGTTTTCTGATCACCCAGCACTTCAAGTTTCACGAGGTCATGACCACCTAATAATTCACGTGCTAGCTTACAAGTTCTTACAGCGTCTTTAGCGGTATAGCAGCCAGCCGTGTTAGGTAATATTGTGTACTTATCAGGCGAGATAACGTCGAGTAAATTAGGTTCATCAGCATTTTGGCCGATATTGGTTCGTCTTACTGCGACGGTTACAATCTCAGCGCCACTCATTTCAATAGCGGCTTTAGTTTCGGCTAAATCTTTATACTTTCCGGTACCGACCAATAATCGAGATTTATATTCCTTCCCTGCAATAATTAAAGGCTTATCAACAGGGGGACTACTTGAAACTGTATTCGTCATGCATTTACTCACTTAGTTTAAGAGTATGTATTTGTATTCAATTAACGGGCCTATCTAACAACCCTAACCGCCACCAATTGCCTGAACTATCTCGACTTGATCCCCATCGCTTAAGCAATACGTATCGTGATGGCTTCGCGAAATAATTTCTTCGTTTATCTCAATAGCATAACGCTGGCCTTCAAGAATCATTTGAGTAACCAAAACGGAAATTGTCGCGTTATCAGCAAGCTCAAGCGGCTCACCATTTACCTGTATCTGCATAGTATAGGTACTACTTCTCTATAAAATTTGTTAGCGATGGTCTACTAATATCATGTTGGGGTTCACTTCGATCACCCACAACCTACAGCTTTCAACCTATAATAATTGTAATCGGCTAATCAGCGCGATATAAAGCAAACAACAAAACCAGCCAAGCTAAAATAAAAGCTAACCCGCCAAATGGGGTAATCGCGCCTATTATTTTCACGCTCGTTATCGCTAGAAGATAAAGACTACCACAAAATAAAACTAAGCCAACTAGGAATAAGTTTCCTGCTAACCGAAATCGTTTTATTTGTAAGTCAGTACTTACAACCGTATGTAATAATACCCCCAGAATAAGCAAAGCTAAAGCATGAAACATCTGATATTGAACGGCCGTATTAAACACCATCATCATTTTTGCTGAAATAAGCGGCTTTAGGGCATGTGCACCAAAAGCTCCGATCACCACAGACAAAAGTGAAAAAAATGCACCAGAACATAAGTAGAATCGAGTCGATTTATTCATAAACTGCCTTTCGAACATTCACAAGAAGTTCGCTCACCCGTATCAATATTCATCGCGGTTAATGCTCCACCCCAAACACACCCAGTATCCAAAGCTTGAAACTGCGCATTTTCCGTCACCCCAGTAAGAGCAGCCCAATGCCCAAACAATATCGTGGTTTGATCTTTTCTTGCTTCCTGAAACCAAGGTATAAATTCTTCAGGCGCAGAATCTAGTGTTTCTTTTGCTGAAAAATCTAATGCTCCATCTGAGCGTATAAAGCGCATTCGCGTAAAGTAATTAGTAATCACCCTTAAACGCGACATGCCAGTTAAATCATTTGACCAAATATCCGGATCATTGCCATACATAACATCAAAAAAGGCGGCATTATTGTCACTTTTCAAAACAGCAGACACTTCCTGACTGAACTTAAATGCCTCAGGTATTGACCACATCGAGGGTACACCCGCATGAACCATCACAAAATCGCTATCAGTATCCCAAATCATCAGCGGTTGTTGCCTTAGCCACTGCATAAGATCGTCACAATCTGGCGCTTCCAAAATTTGAAGTAATGTATCTTTTCGCTTTGGAGACTTCTCGCACGCATGAATCGCCAGCAAGTGTAAATCATGATTACCCAAGACAACACGTGCAGAGGCACCTAAGCTTTTAATAAAACGTAAACACTCTAATGAGTCAGGCCCGCGATTAACCAAGTCACCCGCAAACCATAATTCATCATACTGCGGGTTATATGAGAGTTGTGCTAACAAACATTCAAGCGACTTGAAGCAGCCTTGTATATCACCAATTGCATACCGCGTCATGGCTAGTTACGCTCCGTCATAAGTTATTTGCCTTCAAAACTTTGTTCGCACTCATAAGTAAGCGGGTCGATTAATCCATTAAGTTGGAAAGCTTCTAGCCGTTCCTGGCAAGCGCCACATTTGCCACAAGCTCGTTCTCTGCCGTTATAACAGGTCCATGTTTTAGCGTAGTCCAAGCCTTTCTCAAGTCCTTTACGAAGGATATCTGTTTTATCAATCCCCTGAAATGGCGCCAAAACATCAATACTTTCATAATTGGCTACTTTTGAAACTGCATCCATTTTTTCAATAAATTCAGGCCTACAATCTGGATATATCGCATGATCACCACCGTGAGCGCCATAATAAACAGCTTCAGCTTTGATCGAGACAGCATAAGCAATCGCTAAGGACAGCATAATCATATTTCGATTAGGCACCACAGTCGATTTCATACTTTGCTCTTCGTAGTGCCCTTCTGGAATTTCAATATCGTCGGTAAGCGAAGAACCTAACAACAACTGATGTATCGCAGTAATATCTACAATTTTATGTGGCAAGCCTAAATCATCACAAACCTTTTGGGCATAATGGAGTTCTTTAGAATGCTTCTGACCATAATTAAAAGACAAAGCATACACTTGCTTACCCTGAGCTATAGCCTCATGAAGCAAGGTATAAGAGTCCATACCCCCAGAATAAATTACTACGACTTTTTCAGTCATTCAATTGCACCTAATTATTCACAAAAAGTGAGGGCATTTTACGCGTTCTTTGCAACGAACAAAACCTTTCAAGCGAAGGAATTAACCAAAATAAGTATCATGATTTTCAATACAGGCAAGCCTGTGTTTTACCACACCATATTAAATTACTGACATATATCACCAAAAACGTGCTTTAGCGCACTATGTCGTCGTCTTAAATTTGTACTCTTTCAGCTTAATCTTTAATATTGAGAATTGTTCTTGTATTTAAAAACACTGGCGCTGCTGTATATGTCTATTGATACCCCTATTTTTATTGATTTCGAGGCTTCAAGCCTTGACCTTGTTTCTAGTTATCCAATCGAGGTCGGTATATGCCTGCCAGATGGAGAAGTCATGAGTTGGTTAATCAAGCCTCATGTTCTTTGGCGTGACTGGTCAGAGAAGGCAGCAAGAGTACACGGTATATCTAAAGAAGAATTACAGTCTGACGGCCTTGAAATCAGCAGAGTAGCAGCAGAACTAAATAAAATTGTTAGCGGACCAATTTACTGCGATGCATGGGCATTCGATAGCTTTTGGTCGCATCGTTTATTTAAAGCAAGTAACACCAAACCAAATTATGAACTCGACTCAATCACCTCTATTTTAAAGCAAGACGAAATAGACCAATGGCAAGATATTAGAGCGCTTGTAATTGAAGATTTAAAATTAGTACGCCATCGCGCAGCCAATGACGCACTAATACTTCATGAAACATGGAAGCGACTTGCTTCACAATAGACTGAAATCTTAACGTGAGTATGTTGAACCGGCTAAGAGCACTCAAAAAACATTCTTAGAAATGTTAGAATTCAACATACCTTACAATGAGCGCCTTAAATTAATACGGACAATAAGCCTCAATATTAATCATGTTTAAATGACCTAGCAAAGAGCACAAAAATTGATGAAGTTAAACTTTTCCATACTAGTATGCTTATCGACACTTTTACTGAGTGCCTGCGATCCAAATTTCGAAACGACCGCCGATATATGCTCAACCAGTCAAAATGAAGCTGTAAGAATTAGCTTTCTGGATTTAAATATTAAAGCCAGTGATGATGAATACCAACCCTACCTGCAAGATATGCTTACTGCGCTTCAAATAACAGAAATACTAGACGACACCGACGAGCAAACAGCGCTCGATGAAGCATTGACTAACATCAACAAGCTAATTAATAACTTCATGCCTTATGAGATTATCACCAATGAAGCGGGTGACAATGAAATACAAACGGATAATGCGCTGGATATTATCGAAAGTATCATTGCCACCACTGACCCAGCAACCGTGATGGAAGAAGACGAGTTCGGCACCGTACGAAACGTCAGCCAACTGGTCGAAGCATTCAAATTAGCGAAACAGCAACTCGCTGACGGCATCGATGCCGATGACAGCTTTTGTATTTACACCAATCAAAATATCATCATTGAAAATCTTGAGACTCAAGAAAACCCGGACACTGGCGACAATGAAACCGTGTTAAAAAACAAGCTCTATGCTGAGCTACGCTTAACTTACGACCCATTCAACCGCACGTTTTCACAAAATATCATTATGGCGCAAGAAGAACTAGACCCAGACGCAGCCCCTGATGATGAAAACCAAACAATTGTGACTAACTTTGTTGGTTTTTATGACACGCCTCCTAATGACTTTAAAGCCGTTGGCTATAGCCCACCTACCGTCCGCTTTGGGTCAATCAACGACACACTAGGCACTCACTCATTTATTATCGATGACGATTTTACAAGCGACAAAAAAATTGGAACAATTGAATACCTAACTTTTGACGCATTTTGTACTTTAAAAGACACCGAAGATGAAACTGTAAGCCATGACGGTGATACATTTGTGCTCGTTGGCGACGAACTCAGCATCGACTCAAACAATCACATTATTATTGATGAAACACCATTAACGCTAAACGGTGAATTTCTTATAGCCAACACACTAATCAAAGATGGCGTAGCACTCGATATTGATGACACTATTTTGACCATTACAGGCATAACAGTCGTGCTTGATGAAAACGCGCTACTCATTAATAGCAGCGCATCGATGACAATAATTGAAAGCGGACTATCCGTTTCTGTTGTTGAATGCGCTGATGATATTCAAACCATCGAACCGGAAAAAGAGCAATGTAGTGGAGGAGTTGATGACGACGGAAACGCACTGACCGATGAAAGAAATCGTAGAGAAGCTCGAACATTTAGCTTGAATACAGGTAACACTGAGGTTAAACGCTTGCGTATTGAGACAGATTACGCAGCAAATGAAGTTAGAATTTATATTTCGAAATTTAAAGAGCGCATTTTAGATTCGGATGAAGCTCAAGATATTGAAACATCACCCACCCTTGACGATCCGAGTGATTGCGAAAAACAAGCAATTCTTGATGAATTAGCACTCCTTAGCCCCGACGAAGGCGTGCGTTTAACACTTGTGCCCGACTCTGAATATGATTTTGTATTTGAATTAAATGATGATGGCTCTATAAAACAGGATGAAAATGGTGCCGGCATCATTGATGAAACCCAACTACCAACACCAGCATATACTTTCACAGGAACGGCGATCCCTGCTCGACAGTAGGTATCAACACTGACATTGATACTTATTAGAAACCTAGTCGGCAACCTTCTGCCGACTAACAGGCCTTAGATGCGATGCAATCATATCAATCAACTGCATGTTACGTTCAATCGTTTCATTTAGTTGATTAAGCAGCTTCAGATCTGGAAACCGAGCGCCTCTTATTTGCCAAATTCGCTCTTTCGCTACAATAATCTCTTCTTCCAACCGTTTATACTGCTGCTCTAATGTATTCATCAAGGCTCACTAATCTAGCGTCATAACACAGGCTATAACTCTGATTTTGGTTAAAGTTCTATAACTAGATTCAGTATAAGCAGCATTTTTAAATTCAATACGACTCAGTTAACACAAAAAAGTAAGGTTTAGTAAGCAAGTGTTGCTTAATTACCCAAACCAGTAATTTTGGCTATTTATGTAATTTCATGTGGGTTTTTGTGTGTTCTGCTATGCTTATTCGCAACAATCATTAATTTTCAAAAGCTCATTCTTAAAATAGGATTGAAATGACTCAGCCTTCCATTGCATACGTTATTACTGAATTTATGGCTTTTTCGGAGCTTCTAGATGATGCTTATTGGGAGGCCTCGTCGATTGAAAACAAAGACTTCATTTACGATATCATTAGCCTTATTTCACAAGAAATGGCCGAGCTGAATAAACTCAGCATTCAAGACCATCATTACCCTTATGAGTTTATTTCTGAAGGAATACGAAGAATCGTACCCAAAGTGCTTGCCTTGGAAGAACGACAAGCAAATATTATTCACCGAACAAAAACATTAACTGATATGCGAGAAGTGCTATCAAACGTTATCGTCATCCTGGAAGAACAAACCGAGGTATAAACTACATCAGCATAAAGTTCACACTTCTACAGACCGCTAGCCTCTCACTACAAATACTTTATTTTGGAGGCTCCATTATTTTAACAACTTGAATAGAATTCTCATCTAGCGACTCCTCTTCAGTAAGCTGATTCACTCGCGTTTCCATTTCACCGGGATCAACCTGCACCAACTGCTTTTCTTCGTAATCACAGCTTACACACTCCTTAAAGGTACCATCATCGGTGGTATAGGTTACTAACCTATCCATTTCTCCACACCGAGGGCAAACCGCCCCCGCAATAAAACGTTTTATACTCATGATTGTATACCCGCCTGCTTCAGTAGAGGGTCAACACTCGGCTTTCGCCCCCTAAATGCCACAAACATATCCATCGCATCTTTCGAACCGCCTACCTCAAGAATTTCTTGTTTGTAAGATAGCCCTGTTTCTTTATTAAAAATACCTTCTTCTTCAAATCGAGAAAACGCATCAGCGGCAAGCACTTCTGCCCACTTATAACTGTAATATCCCGCAGCATAACCCCCTGCAAAAATATGACTAAAGGCATGACTGAAGCGAGTGTAATCAGGTGGCAACTTCACCGAGACCTTTTTACGAATTGTATTGATCAGCGCTAATACATCCGTTTGATCTGTTTCAGAAAAATCACGATGCAACTGAAAATCAAATATCGAGAATTCTAATTGGCGCATCATCGCCATACCACCTTGAAAATATTTCGCCGCTAACATTTTATCAAGCAAAACCTTCGGTAAAGATTCACCCGTTTCAAAATGACGACTAATAAGCGGAATTGATTCTTCCTGCCAACACCAATTTTCTAAAAACTGGCTGGGTAATTCCACAACATCCCAAGGCACACCTGAAATCCCAGACACATCGGCAGCTTCAACCTGAGTAAGCATATGATGCAAACCATGCCCAAATTCATGAAATAAAGTCGTCACCTCATTGTGGGTAAGCAAGCTTTCATTACCTTCGACTGGCGGTGTAAAATTACAAACCAGATTAGCCACAGGTAATTGTAATGAGCCGTCGGGTAATCTACGTCTAACACGGCAACCTGCCATCCAGGCGCCACCACGCTTGTTCTTACGTGCATATAAATCAAGATAAAATCCAGACACTTCCTGCCCATCTACATAAATACTGTAGTAATTAGAATCTGCATGACAAGTCGCAATATCGGGCCGTGCTTTTACCTCAATATCAAAAAGCTGCTTCACCACCTCAAACATACCGTTAAGTACAACAGGTACAGGAAAATATGGTTTTAACTCTTCTTGAGAAACATCAAAACGCTCTTGTCGCAGCTTTTCAGAATAAAACCCAACATCCCAACTCTCTAGTGATGATTGCCCAAAGGTTTCTCGTGCGTACGCCTCTAACTCTGAAAATTCTTTTTTCGCTACGGGCAAAGCTTTATCGGCTAATTGCTCCATAAACAACATAACTTCATCAACAGAGCCTGCCATCTTGGTTGCTAGTGAACGCTGTGCGTAGTTATCAAACGACAATAATTTTGCAAGTGTCTGTCGTGTTTCCATTATTTTTTGAATATTTTCTGAATTATCCCATTTTCCCGCATTAGGCCCCTGATCCGAAGCGCGAGTCAAATAAGCCTTATAAAGCTCTTCTCGTAGTTCAGAGTTTTCACAATAAGTCATAACGGGTAAATAGCTCGGTATATCAAGCGTCAATAAACAACCACCCTCATGCCCCTGTTCTTTCGCTAAACTTGCTAACAACTGTAGCGTACTGTCTGGCAAACCTGCCAACTGATCAGCTGATTCAATATATTTAGTCCAACCTTGCGTCGCATCTAATACATTTTCTGAAAAGCTATTCGTTAATGACGATAGCGTTTGTTTAAGTTCAGAATACCGCTGCTTATCTTCAGTATTTAAACCAATACCTGATAATTTAAAGTCACGTAAACTATTATCGATCACCTTCTTTTGAGATCCATTTAAGGCTGCATACTCAGCACTATCAGAAAGCCGCTTGTACGCCTGAAACAAGGCCTCATTTTGGCCTACTTCAGTTTGATACGCCGTTAACTTCGAGATAATACGTTTATAAATGTCGCGTAATGCATCTGAATTAAGAACAGCATTGTAATGAGAGATGACCGACCAAACATTACTTAAGCGATCGTCTGCCGACTCTAAAGGGTAAATAAGGCTTTCCCAAGTATCGGATGAAGCCTCCAACAACCGGCTAATAAGTTGCTTGTTATCGGACAAGACCTCATCAATGGCGGGTTCAAAATGCTCGATTTTTATCTTTTCGAATAATGGCAAGGCTGTTTCAGACAACAATGGATTCATTCAAATACTCACTCAGGGAAAATAGACTTTAGTTGGTCATACGATTTAATCGTAAGATACTATCAGAATATATATAGGGCTTATCTATGTTTTTTAAAGTACGTTTCAAGTCTTCACTTATTCTCACAAGACTTTACAACTTAACAAAACCTTTCCCCCTCTCCATACGACAGATATGTACTACAATACAAACGCTTATGTACTAGATTTTTTTAAGAAAAATTACTTTTAATATTTTAGCGACACACGATTAGGACATATTAATGCAATTAGAAGAAAGTGTAATAGAACATGTCATTCAAGGATTCCATATTCCACCTAAGCCAGAAATTCTTGAAAGGGTACAGACCTTAGCACAAACGCCTAATGTTGACCCTGCTGAAGTAGGCCATTGCATTGCGACTGATGTCGGTTTATCCGCTTCAATCTTAAAAACCTTAAATTCGCCATTTTATGGCATGGCCAGAACTATTACAGATGTTACGCAGGCCACCATATTACTTGGGACTAACAGTGTATTAAATTTAGTTGCCGCGATTAAAATCAGAGAGGCGATGCAAGGAGATTCCTGCATATCACTTGAACGATTTTGGGATAGTGCCAGTGATATATCGAATGCAATGACTTACATTGGCAAGAAGGCCAAACTAAAAATACCACCCGAGAACCTTCATATTGTTGGGTTATTTCATGACTGTGGCTTACCTGCTATGGCCATAAAGCACGCTAACTATGTCGATATTCTCAAAGAAGCAGACGAAAGCCACGAATTAAGCATCACCCAAATTGAGAACAAACACTACAACTCAAACCATGCGGTTATTGGTTATTACATTGCTTCTTCATGGGGGCTGCCGAAAGAGTTATGTAACGTAATTCGTCAACACCATGACCCAAAGGCACTTGAACACAAAGTCACACCTGAATTCCGCGCTGTATATTCCTGCCTGAAAATAGCCTGTAATATGCTAGAGAAACTCAGACGCTTTAAAGACACGCGTGACTGGCCCATTGTTGAAGAATCCGTTTTAAGCTCATTAGGTTTGACTGACTTGGATTATCAAGATTTATCAGAAGACATTGCCGATATGTTCTCTTAAACTATCAATACAGTGCATCTGCTACTCTCTGACCTATGGAATTAAAACATGACCAACATTCGAAGTTACCTTGAACTTTCACCTCAGCTTGGCCCACGTGTTTTTGTTGATCCCAGTGCCTTAGTCATTGGGGACGTTGATATTGGCGCAGACAGCTCTATTTGGCCAATGGTCACGATCAGAGGCGATATGCATCGCATTAGCATTGGCGAACGCACCAGCATTCAAGACGGCTCTGTGTTACACATTACCCATGCAGGCCCTTATAATCCAGATGGATTCCCCCTCACAATCGGTAGCGATGTAACCGTTGGCCACAAAGCTTTATTACATGGTTGCACCGTTTCAGACCGCGTTTTAGTCGGTATGGGTGCGATTGTAATGGATGGCGCAATCATCGAAGAAGAAGTAATTCTCGCAGCAGGGAGCATTGTACCACCTGGAAAAGTACTCGAATCAGGTTTTTTATATCGAGGGAGTCCAGCGAAACAAACCCGGCCTTTGAGTGAAAAAGAGCGCAGTTTCTTTTCTTATACCGCAAACAATTATGTAAAGTTGAAAGACCAACACATTGCCGACCATAAACAACAAGGGTTATGTAGTTAGTCGAGATTAAACAGGGTGCTCTTACGCACCCGACCTACAATCATTGATAAAAACCTATCCTTCATATTCAGGATGTTTTTTAATAAATCCTGCTAATGCTTTATTGGCCATCGTGCCCACTTTTTTCTTCAAAAATGATGACCACCCTAGCAATAAACCGGGCATTCCTAGTGACTGACGACTCCAGCGCCAGAAATCAAAATGATCAATATGCCGAACAATTTTCCCGTCTTTGAACTCAAATTCAGCGTCAATAATATTATGTACAAAACGGCCGGTTTGACTGAATGAGTATTTAGGCTCCCAATGAGCCGTCACAACCCCATTTGTTTCACTAACACTATAAGTTAATACCATGTCAGCGCCTCGCTCACATAACATGTGCCACATTGCGCCTACCTGCTTTCCTTTTAATTCAAAAGCTTCATCCTGAAAATAAGCATCAGCGTGATAACATTCCGCCATCGTTTTAAAATCTTTATTTTTAAAAGCAGCATAAAACGACTCAATCAAAGCTTTATTTGAACTCATATCAACTCCATAGTGACATTATTGATTTTTTTATTATCTAAACTCTCGCGCAGTAACCTTTTAATATAGTCAATATACAACTAAAGGTGATTTAGTGGTATCTCAGTTCGATCAATTATTTTACGTAATACAAAACTCGAATGAACCCCTGTTACCCCGGGAATACGAGTGAGCTTTCCCAATAAAAATGTTTGGTAGGCTTCCATGTCCGTCACCATGACCACAATTAAATAATCAGCGGCTTGTCCGGTGATCATGGAACACGATATCACTTCCGGATAACCCTCTAGCGTATCCTCTAAACTTTCAAACCGATCCGGCGTATGACGATCCATACTTACTTGAATCATGACCGTCAGCTTTAAGTTAAGCTTTTCGGGGTCCAAAAGCGTAACGGTGCGACTGATGACACCACTATCTTCTAATTGCTTGACTCTTCGAGAACAGGGAGATGGCGACAAGCCAACTTTTTCAGCTAAGTCCAGATTACTAATGCTGCCGTTTTTCTGCAAGACCTCTAGAATTCGACGATCCGTCCGATCAATATTCACCTTAGCTCCTCAAATAACGACGTTAACATTTTAAGTATTATTATATATTAGCAATTAATCACCCCATTAACCCAAAATATTAGCCATATATTGCACCAAAATCAGTTTTCAATAGACAGTTTGCAAACATTCTCCCCAAATTTCACCCTATAATTTACCCCTGCTTCAGTAATCGCACTGAAACAAACAGGCCGTGATCCGGTCACTTGCTCGTAAGCGTAAAGGCGAACTCACAAGGTAAGCCTAATCAACAATCCCACAAAGATTTAGAGACGCGCGATACGAACCAAATTTTAAATTTATTTCAATCAGGAGTGACCAAATGCCAGGTTTCAATCATTCAAAATACCGTCCTTTTACCCCAATCAAAATGGATCAACGTACTTGGCCTGACCAAGTCATAACGCAAGCACCGTCTTGGTGTAGCGTTGACCTGCGCGACGGTAATCAAGCCCTGATTGAGCCGATGTCAGTTGAGCAAAAAAAACAGTTATTCTCTTTATTAGTTAAAGTCGGATTCAAAGAAATTGAGGTTGGATTTCCTGCTGCTTCTCAACCTGATTTTGATTTTGTTCGATGGCTAATTGAAGAAAACCAAGTACCTAGTGATGTTACCTTGCAGGTGCTAACGCAAGCGCGTGATGAATTGATTGAGCGAACCTTTGCATCATTAAAAGGTGCTCGACGCGCTGTAGTACATGTATACAACTCTACTTCTACCGTACAACGAGAGCAGGTTTTTAAACTAAACAAACAAGGCATTATTAATATCGCGACGAATGGCGCGAAGAAAGTAAAAGCATTAGCCGAGGAAAATCCTGAAACAGAATGGGTGTATCAATACTCACCCGAAAGTTTTACCGGCACTGAGTTAGACTTCGCGGTCGAAGTTGTCGATGCCGTGACCAACATTTGGCAGCCCACACCTGAAAACCCATCGATTATCAATTTGCCAGCGACAGTAGAAGTTTCCACCCCTAATGTATTTGCCGATCAAATTGAATGGTTCTGCAATCATGTAAGCAGACGAGACTCAATCATCGTTAGTGTACACACCCACAATGATAGAGGCTGTGGTGTTGCCGCCGCAGAACTCGCCGTGATGGCGGGTGCTCAACGCGTAGAAGGCACCATGCTTGGTAATGGCGAACGTACCGGAAACATGGACATTGTTACCATGGCGCTGAATCTTTACAGCCAAGGTATTGACCCGAAACTAGATCTTTCTGATATGGGTGAAATTGTTCACGTCATAAAGAACTGCACCCAATTACCTGTACATCCAAGACACCCCTATGCTGGTGAATTAGTTTTTACAGCTTTTTCTGGTAGCCATCAGGATGCCATTAAAAAATGCTTAGACATACAAACTGATGACGAGCCCTGGCAAGTAGCATATTTGCCCATTGATCCCACTGATTTAGGGCGCTCCTATCAAGAAGTCATTCGCGTAAACTCTCAATCAGGAAAAGGAGGCATTGCTTATTCACTAGAGCGTGAATATGGCTTAAGTTTACCGAGATGGTTACAAATAGCATTTAGTCGCGTTGTGCAGAGCAAAGCTGAAGTTAGCGGTGGTGAAGTTTCAGCTGAAGCCATCTGGCAGTTGTTTAACGACGTTTATATTAATCAATCGATTATACATAACACAACCGCTCGCCTTGGGGCATTTGAACATCAACGTACAACACATGATTGCATCCAAGCTCAGTTAATATTTAAAAATGACACGATACACGTATCTGGGGAAGGTCATGGTGTGATTGATGCTTTTGCTCAAGCTTTAAAAAACCATTATGGCATTGCCATTAATATTCAAGAGTATAATGAACATGCATTACAAGAAGGCAGTGATGCTGAGGCAGTTTCTTACATTCAGGTAAATATAAACAACCAAGCGTATTACGGTGTTGCGATTCATGAAGATACAGTAACGGCCTCACTTAATGCCATTCTAAGTGCGACCAACAAGTTCATGTCTGAATCTCAAGAAAATACTGAGCATTTATTACAGAATCAACGGGCTTAGATAGCAACTTAAACTCGACCATTAAAGCATAACATTTGAAACTAAGACCCTTCGAACCGTTTATAAACGTAAGATTTATAAACGGTTCTAATTAGGCTTCTGCTACACGCTCACAGACCTGTTTATGCAGCCCTATTCATGTAAATCCCCCGTATTAAAAATGAATATTTGCATAGTTTAAACTTTGCCTAAATAATGCCCCCAGAAAATACTCTTAGCACCCTGATTTTTAATTTAAGGAAATTTAATGGTCCGCTGTTTTGCAGTTAAAACAACTAAAGTATTTCTTTGCACCTTACTTTTGTTTGCTTCTTCTTGGCACGCTTTTGCGATAGAACTTGAACCAAGACTTTGGAGCCATTTACCCATAAATAAAAACTTTGGCGGTGTCGGTTACGTTCATACTGAAGCAGACATTTTTATAGACCCAGCAACGCAACTAGAAGATGTAGAAATGGAGCTCGATACCGTTGCTGCCAAATATATACGCACCTTCGCTCTCTTTAATAAAACCGCCCGCATAGATTTAACACAAGCCTACCATGAAGGAAGATGGGAAGGCTTGCTTGCAGGTGAATTTGCCTCAACAGAGCGCTCAGGCCTATCTGACAGCATCGTTCGTTTTGCTTTTAATCTATATGGCGCACCTCCATTAAAAGGCAAAGAATTTCAATCTTACCGCGCCACCAAAGACTCAGAAACGACTATTGGTCTTGGGCTGGTTGCTCGCCTGCCAACAGGTCAATATTATAAAGAAAAACTAATTAACCTAGGTAAAAACCGCTACGCACTTCGCCCTCAACTAGGTATGCAGCATATACAAGGTAAATGGTCTGCAGAAATAACCGGTGAAGTTGCTTTTTATACAAACAATGATGAGTTTTTTGGTGATACCAAGCTAGAACAAGACCCTCTTTATATTGCTCATGGCCATTTAATTTACACCCACAGCCCTGGTTTTTGGTTGGGAGCCAGTCTTGGCTACGATTACGGCGGAGAAAATACAATTGATGGACTTAAAAAAGATAATCACAAACAGGATATTGGCTGGGCACTTAGTGCTGCCTACCCAATCAACCGAGTTTCAGGTTTGAAACTAACTTATATCAATACACGCACCCAAGAAGATACAGGTTTTGACTCAGACTCATTGGCTATTTCAGCTTCATACCTTTGGTAAATTTTGCATTGAGTGCATAATAATTTCAGGCATAAAAAAAGCGCTCAAGTGAGCGCTTTTTAAATTTAAAACTGACAGAACTAAGCACCCTTAGCTTTTAATGCTTCTAGGTAAGCACCCGAGCGACGATGCTCCCCCACAAGCTCTAAAATTGTTTTATCTTCTACTGACTTAGCACCTAAGTCATGACCTTCTGCGATAAACATACCTAGAAAACGATCAAAAAAAGCAGGCGTCATATGCTGATATGCTTGTAATAAAACATGGTAATCATGACTACTGCCATCTAGTGGCTTTAGTGATAGAAAACCTTTAATTCGTTCATCACTCCACTGCTCATCTTCTACTTTTGGTTGACTTGGTCCACTCACGTTATTCACCTTTCATTATAAAATTTTCTGCATTATATAACGAAAGCTGCGTTTCGCACTTAAAATTTATAGCGCTTCATATTTTAAAGTATACGAATTAACGAAATCAGAACGCCCAACCAGCTTCTTCACAGGTAGGACTATAAATACTAATTTCTACACGACGATTCTTTGCCCTATTTTCCGAGGTATCATTGGGTGCCAAGGGGTTCGTTTCGGCATGGCCCGCAGCACTGACACGGTCGGCATTAATCTTGTTATTTAAAATAAGCTGATGCACCACACTCACCGCTCTAGCAGCCGACAAATCCCAATTTGAACGGAAACGACTTGAATTAACGGGAAGGTTATCGGTATAACCAGACACCGTCACATTACCGTCACAATTAGCCAGCACATCTTCAATTTTCTCAATAATAGGAAACATGGCATCTTTTAGCTCTTCACTTCCAGAAGGAAAACTAGTTGAATCAGAAAAACGTACTACCACTTTGTCAGCATCATAATTAACGCTCAAGGCCTCAGATGAAATCTCAGCCGCAAGGGCGTCGACTAGCGTTTCTGTCAGCTGCTCAATATTTTGATCAATTTGTGTCACTTCCTCTACCGGTTCTTCTGGCTCATCCAGCATTTCAATTTCAGACTCGTCAAAGTCATCGAACTCATTTTCTAAGTTAGTCTGATCAGGCTTAGTGGCTGGGGGCGGAATAATTTCTGGTTGTTCGGCAAAAATTATACTTCCGCCAGGACTGTCAGAAGAAATACCAAAGGCAGCAGATAATGAGAGGGCCATTGCCTCATATTTTGCAACATCTGTTTCTGAGAAACTCAACAAAAGAATAAAAAACGTCAGTAGCAATGACATCAAGTCAGCAAAGGTGACAATCCAGCCCCCCCCGTTATTACTTTTTGGCTTAGGTTTTGGAATTGCTCTCATGCCAACTTACTCTTCAACCAACAGAACATCACGCTGCTGAGGAGGTAAGTAAGTCGCTAGCACTTCAGTAATAACCCGAGGATTTTGCCCTTTCAAAATATTCTGCACACTTGTAATAACGAGTGCCATATTCCGATGTTCGTCCATTGCTTTCAAATTAAGTTTATCAGCAAGAGGCGATGCAAGAACCTGATCAATAAATGCGCCATAAAAGGTTGTCAATAACGCAACAGCCATAGCAGGCCCTACAGAAGCAGGGTCACCCATATTATTCAACATTTGTACAAGACCGACCAAGGTTCCTAGCATACCTAAACCCGGTGCAGTTTGAGCAATCCCACGGAATACTTTTTCAGCAGACTCATAACGTTCAAGTGATTGCTCCAACTCTTGAATAAGGAGCTCTTCAATAAACTCAGAAGGGTGTCCATCGATACAAAGCGCGATACCTTTAGCTAAAAACGGATCTTCTATTTCTGAATTTTCTAAGCCAAGAATCCCCTCTTTTCTAACAATCATTGAGAGTTCTTTCACTTGCTGAATGATCATAACTGGATTTTCAGTACGATCGAAAAAAACAGTCGAAAAGGCTAATTTAAAAGATGTACCTATGGTAGATAGGCGATGCTTGGTTAACGTAACAGCAAAAGTGCCCACTACAACAATCGCCAAACCTGGGACATTTACAAAGTCCGTAATTCCAGACTCAAGCAGTATTGCACCTACTATAATTGCAATGCCCGCAAGGAGGCCAATCAGGGTCGCTAAATCCATAAATACTTTCTCGTTATTTTTTCTAATTTAAGTTTATTCAATCTTATTTTTGTCTATTCAATATAGTACAAAAACCTTATTTTAGCGCTCTTATTGTCGCCATAGCGGCGAATGTTTCAGGGCGAACCCCGCGCCAAAGGTTAAACGCCTCTGCAGCTTGTTCAATCAACATACCCAAGCCATCAATTGTCTTTATCGCCCCATGCCGTTTCGCCCAAGCATTAAAAACAGTCGCCTCTTTACTGTACATCATGTCGTAAGCCACTGATTCGCCTGAAATTACTTGCGTAGGTAGTGGCGGCAAACTCCCTGACAAACTCGCTGACGTACCATTAATCACAATATCAAACGCCTCACTCAAATCCTCAAACGCACTACTTCTTATATTTCCAAGGGGTTTGAAAATTGAAACAAGCTCATCCGCTTTACTTAAAGTCCGATTACATAGCACCACACTTTTTGGCATTTCTTTGAGTATAGGCTGTAATACTCCTCTTACCGCACCACCAGCACCGACTATCAGTATTTTTTTGTCTTTTAACATTACCTCGTGATTTTTCAAATCACTCACAAGACCTATGCCATCAGTATTATCACCGCAAAGCTGCCCCGTTTCATTTAAGTAGAGCGTATTTACAGCCCCTGCCAATTCTGCACGATCTGTTCTAACATTGCATAAAGCCCAGGCTTGTTCTTTAAAAGGTACGGTGACATTGAGGCCTTTTTGGTATTTTTGGGCAAAGAAATCACCAACAAATTCTTTGAATGCATCAAGCGGAGCCTCAATCTTTCCATAATCTAAATTTTGCTTTGTTTGCTTCGCAAACATGGCATGAATCATTGGGGACTTACTATGTTCAATAGGATTCCCCGCGACAGCATAATAGTCCATCACCTTAATATTCTCCGCCAGCTAACCAATCTTGATGCGGTAAAAATTTTTCAGTTAATTCCGCCTCTTTTGAACCTGGTTCAATTTTTCGATCATAGTCCCATTTTACCAGAGGCGGCATTGACATCAGAATTGACTCTGTTCGACCACCAGACTGCAAACCAAATAAGGTGCCTCGATCAAAAACCAAATTAAATTCAACATATCGTCCACGACGATAAAGCTGAAAATCTCGTTCCTTTTCGCCAAAAGCTAGTGCTTTACGCTTTTCTACAATTGGCGTGTAAGCGCCAAGAAAACTACTACCGACCGATTGCATTAACTGAAAGCTTTCATCAAAACCCGGAGCATTTAGATCATCAAAAAATAAGCCACCTACGCCACGCGCTTCATCCCTGTGTTTTAGGTAAAAATAGTCATCACACCACTTTTTATACTCTGCATACACTGTATCGCCAAATGGCGCGCAAGCTTTAGCTGCAATTTGATGCCAATGCTGACAATCTTCTGAAAAACCATAATAAGGTGTGAGGTCATACCCTCCCCCAAACCACCAAATAGGTTCTGCGCCTTCTTTTTCAGCAATAAAAAAACGAACATTCGCATGTGACGTTGGTACATACGGATTTAATGGATGCATGACTAACGAAACTCCCATTGCTTGAAACTTACGACCGGCTAATTCCGGACGTGCGTTCGTTGCTGAAGGTGGTAGTTTATCTCCGTGAACGTGGGAAAAATTAACCCCACCTTTTTCAAATACTGCACCGTCAGTGATCACACGGGTTCGTCCTCCGCCACCCTGCTCTCGTGTCCAGTTATCTTCTTGAAACTTAGCTAAACCATCAACTTGTTCCAGGCTTTCACAAATTGAATCCTGCAGCTCTAAAAGATATTTTTTGACTTGCTCTAGCATGTATTTCTCTCTAATTAACAGCGTACAGTGTTGGCAGTTTGAAGGTCACGAATAATAGAAGGGCGTGAAAATCCGCCCAATTCAGCGGGTAAAATATAGTCCAGTTGCGTTGAAAAATACTGATGAATTCTTAGTTTTGATCTCGCAGGTTCCATGCCAGCAGGATTAGCGGAACTGGATACAATCGGGTGCCCTAAAACACGTGTTAGGTCGGCAATTTCATTATGATCAACCACTCTAATCGCGACGGTATCATGTTGCCCCTTAACACTCTTTGGCACTTGATTTTCAACATCAGGCACCAACCAAGTACTTGGATGATTTTGAGGCGTATAAAATCGAGTTTGTAGCGCTTCTGGCAAAGGCTGTAATAACGGATCAAAGTGCTCAGAAACACCCGAAATAAGAATAAGTCCCTTGGAAGCGGGTCTTTGTTTCAACCTCAATATTGTTGCAATAGCTTGCGGGTTAAACGGATCACAAGCAAGCCCCCAAACGGCTTCAGTTGGATGAGCGATCACACCTCCCTGACGTATAACATGAGCGGCGTAACGAATTTTCCAAGCATATTGTGGCGTAGCAGCCCCTAAAATGGCAGTCACATTAAAAATCCAGCGGTTAACAGTTTTAAGTGTCATGATTCAGACACTAACTTTAACAAAAACTAAGCTGGCGAGTGTACTGCTTTAACACGTTGATAGCCACCAGGAACAGAGTTAAGCTCTCCCTTCAGTTCAAGTCCAATCAAAAGATTAGTTAACGTCCCGACTTCCAAATGAGTATGATGAGCAAGTACATCGAAAGAGACTCGCTGATAGTCAATATTTTCCATCACCAAGCGCTCTTCAGGTGATAAGTGTTCAAACATATCCGTATTACTTGCTGTTTGATTCTTATTTTGGGATTCAGAAGAAACATATATATGAGTTTCGTGCACCCACTCCCCTAGAATATCATCCACGGTTTCGACCAAACGCGCACCTTGCTTAATTAAAGCGTGACAGCCTTTTGAAACAGGACTATCAATCGGCCCAGGTAGCGCAAATACATCTCTATTCTGTTCAACAGCATAGTTAGCCGTAATTAACGACCCACTTTTGAGACTCGCTTCGACCACTAATACTCCTTGAGATAAACCAGAAACAATACGGTTTCTTCTAGGAAAGTTTGCTGGCATAGGTTTGGCACCTAAGTTCATTTCAGAAATTAACACTCCTTTCTCTGTAATTTCATTTGCTAATTTGATGTGTTGCCTGGGATATACCACATCAAGCCCTGTTCCAAGTACGGCACACGTAGCACCTTGCGCATATAAAGCGCCTTGATGTGCTGCGGCATCAATACCTAAAGCTAAACCGCTATAAACACAAAACCCGGCTAAGGCAAAATCTCTTGCAAAGGTAAATGCATGCTGAGCGCCTGAAATGCTAGCATTCCGGCTACCTACCATTGCTATAGATGGCTGTTCAAACGCGCTCAGGCATCCTTTAACGTAGATTACAGGAGGTGGACAATAAATTTCTTTTAATCGCCAAGGATAATCGGCATCTTCAATACTTAACAAATACTGTCGATCCAGTGATGCCCATTCAATGGCCTGCTCAATTTCAAACGAATAGGTGTATGGCACTGGTGTGTTGGCTAAATCACAAATAGCCTGATTAATACTTTGTTTCAGTCCAAGTTCTTTTAAGCGCTCATGCCCCGCTGAAAGAATATTATCGACGCTCCCTAACTCACGATGCAAATGATGAAAGGTTTTTAGACCTAAGCCTTTAATCGCAGACAACTGAAGAATAGATAAACAAACAGAGGAAATTGGCATTCAGATCATCCTTGACCAAAAAAAAGAGGCGCTTATTATTTCAAATAAGCACCTCTGTTGTCACGTATAGTTTTTTAAAACATAAAATATTATGGCGTACGAACTTCGTCCATAACGGCCAATGGACGCGTTGCTCTTAATATCAGACCATAACTTAGCTTTTCGAAAACTCTAAACACCATTAAAAGCCCTGCTCGCTCAGCTGGAAGTTCTATACTTTCTTTTGTGTAAGGGTCTCGGACTAGTCCGCCACTTTTATAAATAGCAAGAATATTGCCTTCAACAATACCTTCTCTTTCACCACGGTTAATCACCACAACATTATATTGACCAATGTTACTGACACCAGAGTCAACCGAGATCATTTGACCTCTTACATCTCCATCTGGCTTACTCGGCGTGAAAGTAGAATTTATAACACGATCTTCTGTCGGTAATAATCGATCGCCTTGACGAAGCTCTTCATTTGAGCGAAGTATCGATAAAGTCACGACTTCATCATTAATATCTCCAACTCCTGCCGTTGCAATAGACTTCGCCTCTAAACCTAAAAATTCCTCGGTTACTGGGTCAATATAGGTTTCGCTTGATCGATAAACGCCCATTCTTTCAGCGCCTTTCACATCACCCCGGGCAAAAACAGTATCACCCGCGCCTGTAATCAAGTGTTGTTCACGCCCGATTAATACATAAGGAGCAGCCTCTAGCTCTACCGCAGTCACAATCCTATTCTGAGAAAGAAAGCTAGCGATTGCATCTAAAGGTATCGTTGGAATAGCGGTGGAAATAGGCGATGATTTTATCTTAGGGCTCAGCTTTACTACGCCATTATCAGGCCCTGGCTTGACAATAGTAATTCGAGGCTCGCCGTTAATATAGATCAAACCTATAATATCACCCGGATAAATTAAATGAGGATTAGTAACCTGAGGATTTGCATGCCATATTTCAGGCCACAACCAAGGCGACTTCAAAAATGCTTGTGATATATCCCATAAAGTATCCCCTTTAACTACGGTATACTTGTCTGGATGCCCCTCCGCAAGTTCAGGAGAAGCCATTGAAACCTGACTTGCAGCCAGAAATAAAACAGAACAGATAAAAAAGAGCTTTCGAATCATGAGATGCCTACATTAAAATACGCGTTCAAATACTTGCTATTAACCACTAACTATAGATGAAGACTGAAGAATTTGTACTAAATTTACTTTCTAATAGATAATAGTAGCAGTGATATCATGACACGCACCACAATTTCATCCACCTTTAGTTAAAAGAGTTGAGTAAAACGACTTATGTCGATACTAGAAATTTTAGAATACCCTGATACACGGCTCCGTAAAATAGCGAAGCCCGTGAAAAAAGTAGACGATAAAATACATACACTTTTGGGTGATATGCTTGAAACCATGTATGACGCGCCCGGCATTGGCTTAGCCGCAACCCAAGTTGATGTACACTTACAAGTTATCGTTATGGATCTATCAGAAGAAAAAAATGAGCCGCTTGTTTTTATCAACCCTGAATTAACTATTCTGGACGGCGAATCAGAAAAAATGCAGGAAGGTTGTTTATCGGTTCCAGGGTTCTATGAAGATATAAGCCGAATCGAACATGTATTAATCAAAGCCCTCGACAAAACAGGCACCCCTTTTGAACTAGAAGCTGAAGGCCTACTCGCTGTGTGTATCCAACATGAGATGGATCATTTGGATGGCAAGCTCTTTGTAGACTACTTAAGTAGTTTAAAGCGTAATCGAATTAAGAAAAAGCTCGAAAAGATACATAAAAGCCAAAACTAAACTTTAATACCGACGGTAGTTTAAATTAACGTCATCAGCCAAAAGCGAATTAACATTGAAAATTATTTTTGCAGGTACACCCGAGTTTGCCGCCAATAGTCTTGAGGCTATCCTTAAACAAGGTCATCACGTAGTTGCCGTATATACGCAACCTGATCGCAGGGCAGGCAGAGGCAAAAAAATATTAAAAAGCCCAGTCAAACTTGTTGCTGAAGCGCACGACCTACCTGTCTATCAGCCAGAAAAGCTAACAGATAAAGACGCACAAAAAGAACTTGAAGCGTTAACACCTGACCTGATGATTGTAGCGGCCTATGGTTTACTGTTACCGACTGCTGTTTTAGACACACCTATCTTAGGTTGCGTTAACATCCATGCATCTTTATTACCTAGATGGCGTGGTGCCGCACCGATTCAGCGAGCCATTCAAGCAGGTGATACTGAGACAGGCATTACCATCATGCAAATGGATGAAGGTTTAGATACCGGCAACATGTTAATGAAAGTTTCTACCCCCATTACTGAAGCAGATACTGGTGGCACTCTTCATGACAGGCTTTCTGATTTGGGTTCAGATGCTATTTTACGTTACTTAGAATCAATCAGAGATCAGCAACCAGCGCTAGGCGAAGTTCAGAACAATGATTTAGCCAATTACGCGCACAAGCTAAACAAACAAGAAGCAGCGATAAAATGGTCAGATAACGCACACCAGATATGCCTAACCATTAGAGCATTCAATCCTTGGCCTGTTGCATTTTTAACAGTAAATAATGAACGTATACGAATTTTTGAATCAGAAGTCGTTAGCGATGTAGCTACTTGTAAGCCCGCTACGGTCCTTGAAAAAAACAAGCACGGTATTGTTGTGAGTTGTGGCAAAAACGCAATCCGAATTCTGAAACTTCAAATACCAGGAGCTAAAGCAATCACTGCACAAGCATTCTTCAATGGCGGGAAAGACATCCTGAATATCGGTGACAACTTGAATACAACAGAAAATGATTCAGGAGTAACACTTGAGCAATCTTAAGGGTTCATCCGCAAGCATACAGGACAATGTCCGCGCAATTGCCTGCCAAGTCATTCACAACGTGGTCATACAACAGCACTCTTTAAACACTTTATTACCTAAAGCAAGTGAGCAAATCGCCGAAAAAGACAAGGCCCTACTGCAAGAACTAGTGTTTGGAACCTGCCGATGGTTCTACCATCTAGAGGCACAGCACAATCAATTTTTACAAAAACCGCTTCATAAAAATGACAAAATAGCCGAAACACTGTTAAAGGTGGGAATTTACCAGCTTCAATATACGCGCATTCCAAACCATGCTGCATTAAATGAAACCGTTGCTGCCGCTGAAAATCTTGGCGTCAGAAAATTAAAAGGTTTAATCAATGCCATTTTACGTAAGGTTAATGCGCTTGACAAAACACCTCCTCTCGAAGCCGCCATTGCCAGCCATCCAGAATGGATACAAGAAAAATTAAAATACAACTGGCCCAACGAATGGGAAAGTATTTTACAGCAAAATAATCAGCACCCTCCGATGACATTGCGCATTAATCAACAACATCTCGACCGTGACAGCTATCTTCAAAAACTACTTGATGCTGAGATCGATGCAAAAGCAAGCCCCTATGCTAAAAATGGTATTTCACTCACGAATCCTTGCAATGTCATGAATTTACCTCATTTCTCAGAGGGATATGTAAGCGTTCAAGATGAAGCGGCACAACTATGCTGTAGCTTATTAGACTTATCTCCCAATTTAAACGTATTAGATGCCTGCGCAGCGCCAGGCGGAAAAACCTGCGCAATGCTCGAAACAGAACCGTCTCTTACAATGTTAGCACTTGATGCTGACCCGAAACGCAGTGAACGCATTACCGAAAACCTACAACGCCTAAAGCTTTCTGCTCAAATCAAAACGGCACAAGCTGAACTAGTTGATACGTGGTGGGATGGAAATGAATTTGATCGCATTTTATTAGATGCGCCCTGTAGCGCAACAGGTGTTATTCGACGCCACCCAGACATTAAATTACTACGAAAAGAAGACGATATTAAAAATTTAGCCGCTTTACAGCTAAAATTACTAACTTCACTCTGGCCAACACTGAAACAAGGTGGCACACTCCTCTACGCGACATGTTCTATTTTTTCGCAAGAGAACAACCGGATAATCGAACGTTTTCTTAAAAGTGAGCCAACCGCAAAAATAGCACCTATTGAAGCTGACTGGGGAGTTGACACAGGATTTGGTCGACAACTTTTTCCTCAGCAAGAAGGCCACGACGGATTCTTTTATGCTCGTTTAACAAAAAATGGCGTATCAAAATAAATACGCCATAATCATGTTTAGAAAGATTAAATTCAGACGACTGTTTAAATAAAATTATTATGAAAATTATCATTATTGGTGCAGGGCAAGTCGGTGGAACACTCGCTGAAAATCTAGCGAATGAAGAGAACGACATTACAGTTATCGACCAAGACAGTGCACGCCTCCGTGAATTGCAAGACCACCTTGATATTCGCACTGTCCACGGCCAAGGGGCTCACCCTAACATTCTTGAACAAGCCGGAGCTGAAGACGCCGACATGTTAATTGCCGTCGCGAATAGCGACGAAGTCAACATGGCGGCCTGCCAGGTTGCGTATACTTTATTTAAAACACCCAGTAAAATTTGCCGAGTGCGAGCCACGCCCTATTTAGCCAAAAAAGAGCTTTTTACAAACAAAGCCTTCCCAATTGACGTTTTAATTAGCCCTGAACAAGTCGTTACCAAACATATTACGCGCTTACTTGAATACCCTGGCGCACTTCAAGCGCTAGACTTTGCTAATGGAAAAGCACGCTTAGTCGCCATTAAAGCTTGCGAAGGTGGGCCGCTTATTGGTCATGAACTTTCTTTTTTGCGCCAACATATGCCGAATATCGATACCCGCGTTGCCGCAATTTTTCGCCAGGGCCAACCGATCATTCCGTCAGGTAAAACCGTAATTGAAGTCGATGATGAAGTATTCTTCATTGCAGCAAGAGATCATATTCGCGCGGTTATGAGTGAGCTTCAGCCGCTGGAGAAAAAATATCGCCGAATTATTATTGCTGGCGGCGGTAATATAGGTTTTAGGCTTGCCAAGCAACTTGAACGCCGCTACCAAGTAAAGATCATCGAAACTTACCACGAGCGATGCGTTGCTTTATCTGAATCGCTTGAAAAAACGATCGTATTACATGGCAACGCTGCCGGTAAAGACCTACTACTTGAAGAGAACATTGAAGATACGGATGTGTTTATTGCCGTTACCAATGATGACGAAGCTAATATCATGGCATCCATGCTGGCCAAACGTATTGGTGCGCGTAAAGTGATCGCACTAATTAGCAACCCTGATTATGTAGATTTAATTCAGGGGGGAGAAATAGACATTGCCGTTTCACCACAACAAACAACAATTGGCAGCTTGCTCACACATATTCGTAAAGGTGACGTAGTCAATGTTCATTCACTACGCAGAGGGGCTGCTGAAGCAATTGAAGCGGTTGCTCATGGTGATGAACATTCCTCAAAAGTTGTCGGAAAGCGCTTAGATGAAATCAAGCTTCCAACCGGCACGACTATCGGCGCTATTGTTCGAAAGCAAGAAGTACTTATTGCTCATGATCATATTCGTATTGAGGCTGATGACCACGTCATTTTATTTTTAATTGATAAGAAGAAAGTACGCGAAGTCGAAAAATTATTCCAAGTCGGCCTGTCCTTTTTCTAATGCACTATTCAATAAGAATACAACCGCGCATCCAAATATTGTACTTTCTGCACGCTAGGAATCAGATGTAATGCACTTTTCGACTATATGCCGCATCCTCGGCATCCTTCTGATGATTTTCAGTTTATCGATGCTACCGCCTATTTTAGTATCCTTAATTTATGACGACCATCAGGTGACAGCATTTTTACACGCATTTATTATTACCTTAGGTGTCGGGCTTATTGTGTGGCTACCCGTACGCAATATCAAAAAAGAGCTTCGCGTACGTGACGGATTCGTTGTCACCGTGCTTTTTTGGCTAGTGCTCAGCATTAGTGGTTCAATACCACTATATCTTTCAGACGCTTTAAACCTTCAATATGTTGATGCTTACTTTGAATCACTCTCAGGCCTCACTACCACCGGCGCGACCGTTATTACAGGCTTAGACATCCTGCCTAAGTCTATTCTTTGGTATCGCCAACAACTCCAATGGCTTGGCGGCATGGGCTTGATTGTACTCGCCGTAGCCATTCTCCCTATGTTAGGCATCGGTGGTATGCAGCTGTATCGAGCAGAAACACCAGGACCGGTGAAAGACAGCAAACTCACTCCTCGTATTACCGAAACAGCGAAAGCTTTATGGTATATCTATCTTGGTTTAACGACGGCCTGCGCACTCGCTTATTGGGGAGCGGGCATGACCCTTTTTGATGCCATTTGCCACAGTTTTTCAACCATCGCAATTGGTGGTTACTCGACCCACGACGCAAGTATCGGCTACTTTGATAGTAGTATCATTGAATTAATCGCTATCTTATTTATGTTTATTTCAGGGGTTAATTTCGCACTTCATTTTACCGCTTGGCGCAGCAACAGTTGGGTCACGTATATACAAGACCCCGAGTTTCGCTTTTATGGTTCATTAATGTTACTTGTTACGCTTGTCACCATCGCTACATTATATTTCACAGATACTTATGGGCTGTCAGACTCCGTTATCAGAGGCCTCTTTGAAGTGGTTTCTATTGCAACGACAACAGGCTTTGCGACCGCAGACTTTGCTAGTTGGCCATTTGTATTACCGTTCCTTTTATTTTTGGTGGCTTTTGTTGGTGGCTGCGCTGGTTCAACTGGTGGCGGCATGAAGGTTATTCGGGTATTACTTATTTACAAACAAGGCCTTAGAGAGATTAAACGACTCATCCACCCTAATGCGATAATTCCCGTTAAGCTCGGTAAGAAACCAGTACCTGACCGTGTACTTGAAGCTGTATGGGGTTTCTTTTCAGTTTATTTGTTTGTATTTGTGGTACTGCTGCTGTTATTGCTTGCGACAGGTTTAGACCAAATAACCGCATGGTCAGCCGTTGGTGCTGCCATTAATAACCTAGGCCCAGGTTTAGGGGAGGTTTCTGCTCATTATGGTGATATTCCGAATACTGCAAAATGGATACTTTGCTTTGCGATGCTAATGGGGCGTCTGGAGATTTTCACCTTGCTAATTCTATTTACACCTTCATTTTGGCGCAACTAAGAACCGTAGCCAAAGCTAGAAACATTTAGTCTCTAGCTTTTCGGGTACGCTATTATGCGGTAAAACGCTTAATACTTTTCAGCAATCCACCTCTTAAGCTCGCAATTTCATCTTTTGCTTTTTGATAAGCTTGCTCAGCAACACTATTCGAAAGGTTCTTATCAGGATCACTTTCAACTAACTTCATCTGGTTCGCTTTATTCAGACTAGCTTCTTGCCCTCGCTCATCTTTGATAACGTCTTTTTGCAAATACAAAATACTACACGCCATCATAGCTTGCCTAGGAGCTGACCGAGGCTTTAACCCGTACCATTCACAAATTTTATCAACGGATTGCTTAAATGCTTCATCTGGACCATGAACACTAATTGAAATCGTGGTTCGCTTGATTTGAGTTTCCCAAGGCACATTTACTCGGAGTTCAAAAACATCAGAAGGTGAACGACCTTTGCGCTTCACTAATACACGCCTTAACCCGCGAATATGCCCATCAGAACGAACATGATATTCAGGCAGTAAAGCTTGTTCTAGACAATAAGATTTTTGTGCTTTTTCAAATCGAGCATCTATCTCCTTAGCTTTAGCATAAGCCGCATTTCTGCTCCGTTTGATCCGAACATATTCCTGATGTTCTTCACCTCCCCATGCTCTAAAAACCCGAAAATACGACAAATCTCCGTATTTGTGATCGTATATTGCCATGCAATTATGCTCCTTGTGGGATATTCCCTACCACTATTATTTAATTACAGTTTTAATTCCTTTAAAATTACCCGCTATGTATATCACAAAACTTTCAACAAGGAACTCACATTCATGAAATACAGTATATATCTTTCAGGTGAAATTCATTCAGACTGGCGAGAACGTATCGTATCTGGCCTTAAAGAAAACGGTGTTGAAGCAAACATTTACGCCCCGATCACCAACCATGAAGCCAGTGATGAAGTCGGTGTTCGCATACTAGGTGAAGAAGAAAATGTTTTTTGGAAAGACCATAAAGCAGCAAAAATTAATGCTTTACGCACGGCCAGCCTCATCAAGAAGTCAGATATCGTTGTTGTTCGTTTCGGTGAAAAATACAAACAATGGAATGCCGCCTTTGACGCTGGTATTGCCATCGGTCAAGGTAAGCCAATTATTGTGATGCACGCCCCCGAACTAACCCACCCTCTTAAAGAAATTGATGGTGCAGCCATGGCAGTTACCGAAACACCTGAACAAGTCGTTGAAATTTTGAAGTACATCAACCAATAGACTACTCCTACAAGCTGTATTTTAAGGTATAATGCCGCACTTTTTGGTTTATGCTAAAACCGAGATCACTCACATAATAAAATTTGGTGGTAAAACCGTGTCGAATGAGACCTGTTCTAATCTATCTGAGCCCGATGTTAAAACCTTTCAAGGGCTGATACTTGCACTTCAAAATTTTTGGGCAAGCAAAGGCTGCGTTGTGCTTCAACCTTTAGATATGGAAGTCGGTGCAGGAACCTTTCATCCTGCAACCTTTCTTCGCTCTATTGGCCCAGAAACCTGGAATGCGGCATATGTACAACCAAGTCGCCGCCCAACAGATGGCCGTTATGGTGAAAATCCTAACCGCTTACAACACTACTACCAGTTTCAGGTTGTTTTAAAGCCGTCACCACTGAATATTCAAGACCTTTATCTTGAGTCATTAACAGCAATGGGCATCGATACCAGTGTACATGATGTTCGCTTTGTTGAAGACAACTGGGAATCACCATCATTAGGTGCTTGGGGCCTAGGCTGGGAAATTTGGTTAAATGGCATGGAAGTCACTCAATTCACCTACTTTCAACAGGTTGGCGGACTCGAATGCTACCCTGTAACGGGCGAAATCACCTACGGTTTAGAACGTATCGCGATGTATCTTCAAGGTGTGGATAGTGTGTACGACCTAGTTTGGGCAAATGGTCCAAATGGTGTAGTAACGTACGGCGATGTTTTCCATCAGAATGAAGTTGAAATGTCGACCTACAATTTTGAACATGCTAATACTGATGTCCTATTCACTAATTTCGATAATTTTGAAGCGGAAAGTCAGCGTATGATCGATAAAGGTCTACCTTTGCCAGCATACGAATTAGTATTAAAGGCCTCTCATACCTTCAATATGCTGGATGCTCGCCATGCGATCTCAGTAACTGAAAGACAACGCTTTATATTACGTGTTAGAACACTTGCACGCGCAGTCGCACAAAGTTATCTCGAAAGCCGACAAGAATTAGGCTTCCCACTAGCGCCCGAAGCACTTCGTAAAGAAGCGCTCGCCAAGCTCGAAGCACTTAGCTCCGGCTCTAGCAGTTCAGACAAGGGAGAAAAATAATATGTCAGCAACACAAGATTTTTTAGTTGAAATTGGTACCGAAGAATTACCCCCTAAGTCGCTCAAGAAGCTTTCCGATGCTTTTTCAAACGGTATCGAAAAAGCACTCAAGGATGCAGGTTTAAACTATGATGAAGCCAAATCATTTGCCAGCCCACGTCGCTTAGCACTTAGAATCAAGGGTTTGGAAATAAAACAAACCGACAAAATTGTTGAGAAAAAAGGCCCCTCTAAAAAAGCGGCTTTTGATAACGAAGGCCAGCCATCACGCGCGCTACTTGGCTTCGCGAAATCCTTAAAGATTGAACCAGCACAGCTAGAAGAACAAGAAACACCAAAAGGGACATGGTTAGTTTATCGCAGTACCGAAGCCGGTTCAGAAACACAATCTTTACTCAATACAATTGTTGACCAGTCTTTAAGCAAGCTTCCAATCCCTAAACGTATGCGTTGGGGCGCTCAAAGAGTTGAATTTGTTCGCCCACTACAATGGGTATTAATGATCTTTGGCGGCGAAGTTATTCAAGGCAATATTTTAGGTATTCCTAATAGCAATACAACGCGCGGCCACCGCTTCCATAGCTCAGGTGAAATTCAAATCAACCATGCGGACGATTATGAAATAGCATTATTAGAGCAAGGTAGAGTGATTGCTGATTACGATATCAGAAAAGAAAAAATCCGTTTAGGCGTTCAAGCAACCGCCGAGCAAGCAGGTGGCGTAGCCGTCATCGATGAAGATCTTTTAGACGAAGTAGCTTCTCTAAATGAGTGGCCTGTTCCCTTATTAGGAGGCTTTGAAGAACGCTTTCTTGAAGTACCAACCGAAGCACTTATCTCATCAATGAAAGAGCACCAAAAATACTTTCACTTGCTAGATAAGAGTGGCGCTATGATGCCTAATTTCATCACCATCGCAAATATCGAGAGCACCGATCCAGCTCAAGTAATTGAAGGTAATGAGCGTGTGATTCGCCCAAGATTGTCTGATGCCGCATTCTTCTTTGAGACCGATAAAAAATCGAATCTTGAAGCAAGAAGAGAGCAACTGAAAAAAATCATCTTCCAAAAAGATCTCGGTACGGTATTTGATAAAACAGAACGTGTATCGAAACTTGCCGCAAAGATCAGCCTACAAATAGGTGGCGATGCAAATGAAGCTGAACGCGCAGGCAAACTAGCCAAATCTGACCTCGTAACCGAAATGGTACTCGAATTCACTGATTTACAAGGTATTATGGGCAGCCATTATGCGCGTTTCGATGGTGAATCTGAAGAAATTGCACTCGCTTTAAACGAACAATATATGCCTAAATTTGCCGGCGATACACTACCCGGCACTAAAACTGGCCAAGCCTTATCGATTGCAGAGAAGCTCGACTCACTAGTCGGCTTATTTGGCATTAATCAGCCACCTACTGGCACCAAAGACCCTTTTGCATTACGTCGTGCAGCGCTCGGCATTTTAAGAATCATTGTTGATAAGCAGCTTGATCTTGACCTTAACGACATTATTTCTTGGTCCGTTGAGCAGTATGATGGTCTGAAAAATGACAATGTAAAACAAGAACTCGTGACTTATATGCTTGAACGTTTCAGAGCATGGTATGAGGGTGAAAATATTTCTGCCGAGGTTTTCTTGTCAGTTTGTGCACGAAGACCAACTCGACCCGTAGACTTCGACAAACGTGTTAACGCAGTAAGTGCATTTCATGCATTGGATGAAGCGCAAGCATTATCGGCAGCGAACAAACGTGTGTCTAACATCCTCGCCAAGCAAAATACTGATTTAAGTGGAAAAACAGTAAGCTCTAACTTATTGACTGATGCCGCTGAAATTGAACTCGCAGCGCAATTAAACTCACTTTCCGAAAAGGTTACACCTTTATTTGATAAGGGAGACTACGAAAGTGCATTAGCTTCGCTAGCAACACTTCAAAAGCCTGTTGATCAGTTTTTTGATGATGTGATGGTAATGGTCGATGATGAAGCGGTGAAAACGAATCGACTGATTCTATTAAACCAGCTTAGAGCGTTATTTTTGAAGGTTGCTGATATTTCGTTACTGTCGAAGTAAATCCTATTCGATTGGCACTAACTATCCGAAACCGAAAAGCGTACATAAATCATTATGTGCGCTTTTCACTTATTTTATTCAGTTTGAATCCAACCTTAGTCTGAGTTGGTGCGCAAGCACCCGATAAAGTCCACGACTACGCCTGAACAACCCACAAAATAAACTACATCAAGCCTACTTCTCGGTAATAACGAATGGCTCCTGAATGCAGTGGTGCGGATAAGCCGTCATTAATCATTTGTTTTTTTCGTAAACTATTAAATGCAGGATGGAGCTTTTTAAACTCTAAAAAGTTTTCAAAAACAACTTTTGTTAATTGATATACAACTTCATCAGGCGTTTCTCGCGATGCAACAAAGGTCGCCCCCACGCCAAACGTTTTTATTTCACGGTCCGTACCACGATACATTCCGGCAGGAATCATTGCGTCACGATAGTAGGCATTATCATTCACCATTTTATCGACTGCGCCGCCAGTTACATCAAGCAAAATACTTTCGCACTCTGTTGTCGCTTCTTTAATTGAGGTACTTGGGTGCCCGACCATAAATACCATCGCATCAAACTCATTATCACAAAGCGCTTGCGCTTGGTCTGAAGATTTCACCTCTGAAACATGCGAAAACATGCTCCGCGTCCAACCCATTTCTTTCATGAGCACTTCCATCGTCGCTCGATGGCCAGAACCAAGATTACCCAAGTTAATTCGCCTTCCCTTCAAGTCATCAAAAGTCTTAATGCCTGAATCTTTACGCGCCACAATTGTGAAAGGCTCAGAATATATAGAGAATACTGAACGCAAATCTTTATCCGGCCCATCGTTTTCAAACTCACTGCTGCCATTATAGGCATGAAACTGCCAATCTGATTGCACCACACCTAAGTCTAAATCACGCTCACGTACTTTCTCTAGGTTGTAAACAGACCCTAAAGTACTTTCCACCCCACATCGAATACCATGCTCTGAACGTAAGCGGTTAATCATACGACAAATCGCACCACCCGTTGGGTAATACACCCCCGTTACGCCACCTGTTCCAACAATCATATAATGCTTGTCTTGAGCGACGACTAAACTACTTAAACTTAGGGACACACATAGAAAGGCTGTTTTTATCAGTATTTTTTGCAACCTGAGCATTTCTTTTCCTATTACTTTAAAATTTATTCGTCGATTATAGAGAAAATGGCCGCCACAAACACCTAGAATTCGACATTAGTGGAAATATCCAAACCAAACGTTCTAGCTCTATCTAATGATAATCGGTCACTCGTCAGCGACACATTAAAGGAGGAGGATGAACACCCCAAAGTCATTGCATCGGATTTGTAATCGAACCCTGCGCTGAGTTGAAACGTATCTGTTAATCGATACTCTACATTGGTAGACGGAAAGTTTAAATCACCATACTGGTACAGCGCTAGACCTAGGTTAAGATCTGGCTGAAATTGATAAAAGCCAGACACCTTTGTCTGCTTGGGAAAACGTAGAACTTCTTTTCGGTAACCCTCAACGCCCGAAAGCACAGGTTTTACATTGATATGACCGTCATCATCAAAACTTACACGATCTGTACTGGCCGTTGCGGTAGTGAACGGGGCATCTTTAATTGTAATTTCACTGACTAAATCTGTCCACTTACCACTAAATTTCCATAAATCATCTTCAGACTGCCAACGCCAATCTATATCCAGGGTATAACCCCGCCCGGTTGGAATCTTAACGTCACGACTCAACAAGTAGTCTTTCGTGTATACATAATCTAAGGAGATTTCCCCTGTATAATCATTATCGGCAGCACTAAATTCACCAGAAACGTCACCTTTTAAAAAGCGATTTGTTTCCAGATAAGAGACATCCATACCTATGAATAATTTCGGTTTAACTTGCCATTCATAGCCTAATTTAAACCCAGTAGACCGACTATGTATCAAGTCTAGATCAACATCATAAACTCGATTTTTTTCGAGAGATATATCGTTCTTATCGCCATAAATAATTTCGGCCGTATCGGGATTATAATCCAAGGCATAATCATAACGAATAATATAAGCCGCCTTCCAGCCATTACGCTTCACGCCCATTTCCCAAATATTATGCGTAAAAGAATGATCGCCACCATCAAAATAGGGGCCTTTCATATCATCAACAATTTGCTTTATTGGCGCCGTTTCACTGTAGCCAAACATATGGGAATCAAAATAAAGTTGATATTTTGTATCAGACGACTCATTCGCTGTTGATGTATTAATACAAAGAAAAAAAACAATAAACGCAGAGAAAATGCGTTGCATAAATATAACCTGACCAATAAAAAACGATTCTTGTACAAAAAAAGAGAGGCCACAAGGGCCTCTCTACGATTTCATATTACAACACTACGATTAGAAGGCTGAAACAAACGAGCCATCAGAGTAACGAATAATATCGACACCACTTTCATTTTCTAACTCAGCATAAGTCGTATCATCGCCATTCACTTTGATTGTTCCGGTTATTTCTTCATCTTCATTGACGATAGACTCATCTGCATCAAGCTGCATCACCACACCATCATTATTGGTTAGTGTTAGGCTAGCTAAGGCAGAATCCTCAGTATCAAGGTTATCTCCCGTCGCTTCAATCGTAATTGTTCGCCCAGGGTAAGAAAGCTCTACACTCGCATCAACATCATCGTAGCCCGTTCTTTCAACGCTTAAACTAAAGGTCACAGCAGCATCGGTAACACCTGCTAGAGCTGCATCAAAAGTAAGTGTTGAAGTCACACCCACATAGTTTGTTTCTGTTTCACCAGAACTTTCATGCGTTTCGGCATCAGTAAACGTACCATCAGCGTTAAATGAAGACTCCCAGCTATACATATCTTTAAACGTTACGCCCGTAGCATCTCCTGACAAAGTAAACACAGCGTCAAAGCTATCTCTGTCATTACCGAACGTCCCTGCCATACGCAGATCAAGCATACCTAAAGTTAGAGTCAGATCTTCAACCTCTGAGTTGCTTGACTCTCCCGTAGTAGAGTCGCGATTCCAAGTTTCAGCGGTATCTTCTATAAATCGTAGGTTATTAAGGGTTACATCAATATCACCCTCAAACGTCATAACTCCATTGTCACCAGAAGCCTCAGTCTCAGCAATAGTCACCTCAAGTCCCATATCTAGGTTCGTTAAGGTGCCGTCCAAGAAATCATCATATGTTCCGGCTGACCCGGTGTCCGTGCCATCCCCTTTAAACGTTCCAGAGATAGATCCAGACACACCTGAATCTTCGCCTAAGGTAACTAACACAGCCCCAGAAGAAGAAGTCCCCTGAACTGCTAGGTCGATACTCGCCACGGGACTACCTTCATCCCCCCAAGTTGTCTCCGTTTCGTACTCGGTAAAGGTCGCGTCATTAATCAAAAACTCAGTTACCGTCGCGGAAGCATTCACAGCCACACTACTTTCAAGCTCTTGCCCACTAGTATCATCTTCTGTTAAAACAGTTACATTCTGATTAACAGTCATCACTACAGCACCGCCATCACCTTCAGCAACATTAACTACAATACCCTCAAACAACACCTCATTAGGAAGCTGATCAATCGTGGAGCCTTCTAAGGTGGTATCAAGCGCGCCCGTTTCTTCACTAAAGTTATTCGCATAGACTTCAACCATTGCCTCTATAGCTAACCCAAGCCCTTCTATTGATTTCTCAACATCGTCACCACTTGCTAAATCTGCAGCATCAGCTTGTATATCAAAGTTATCTAAAATTGCTTCGACAGATCCCTGACTTTCACCATCAGTGTTTTTAACAAGAGAGCTATCAATTGCCGTTCCTAGTTCACGTAATTCTTCGACAAAGGCTTTCACTTTAGCTAAGTTGGTCGCGCCCGCAGTTGGACTTGCCGTGCCTTGGTCACCCGTATCGGAAACGGTTGCGTCATCGGCAACTGTTTGTTCTTCTTCAACGGTTGTTTCTAAAGCGTCCAAACTAGCCGTTGCATCTGAGAAATCGCCATCTAAAGCCTCAATATCATCTGATACTTCAGCTAAAACTTCTTGAGCATCCTCTAAAATATCGCCTAAATCAGTCAAGGCCGCATCGTCTGAGTTGGTAGTTAAGCCATTATCAACGTATTCCGCTGCAAAGTTTGCTATCGCAGCGTCAATTGATACCTCTGTCGCTGCGTCTGATTGAACTGCACTAATAATTGCTGCATTGATTGCTGCATACTGTACAGCTTCATCACCTTCAAGGCTTCCTAATGTGCTAGCGACTTCTTCTGGGTCGGTTAAGTCAACAATTTCAAACTTAGTCACATCCCCCGATAAGCCAAAACGCTCAGCAACTTGCGAGTTCGCATTACTAATCGCTTCTTGAACATTAAAGTCGTTTTCTGGATCCAGTAAAATAGCAACCTTCGCTACTTCAGCTGCAACCGTTGTTAACGGTGTAATGTTTACTGAAACCGACGCGGCACTTTCAGGTAACACGGCACTCATTGTTAATTCATCCGCTGCTAGGTCTAGGTCAGCACCAAATTCAGCATCAATAACCCCGTCACCATCATTATCACAACCACCAGCAATATCACATTTCATGATTGCTGCACCGTCATTATCATCAATCACAATATAGAGAGGCTTACCATTATGAGCTGCAGGAACTTGTAGGGCATAATCTCCATTTTCATCTGTAATAGCGGTAGCAACGGCTGTCGTTTCTGGGTTACCACTCGCATCAAATAAATAAGCACTCACTAAACCACCAACGATAATACCTTTACTCGCCGTACCACTTACCGTCGAAGCAGCTGCTACTGACGGCGAACTACTACTAGAACTTCCGCCACAAGCCGATAACCCTAATGCTGCAGCAATCGCAATACTTAATCCAATACGTTTCATTTATAACCCCTAATTCTTCTGATTTTATAAGTTTCCAATGCTCGTTTTTGAATTAACATTGGATTTCTAATTAAAAATAAATGTAGTGCTGAGTTTTATGCTGCCCCTTAAATTTTTCTTCAATAAACGTTTTATACGCCTAGAAAAGCATTTACAACAAGAGGCAGGGAAAAAATCAGCTCAACAGAAGAAAAGAATAGTCGTAGATTTCACTTTTTACTGTAATGTTTCGTAAAAAATATCATATTTATTGTTTAACTCTTAAACTACTGTTTTACAACTGAAATACGAACTAAACAGTTACTTTCCTAGTACTAAGAAAGATACATAGCGCTAGTACAGTTCATAGCAGCACAGCAATTTTCAAAATTTCACAAACAAAATGAAGTCCTGCTGCTAAGCTTACCTATATATATTCAAATGTTAGAATTAAATGAACCCGATTACCCGCCCTATTTTTTACTTAATGAATCAATTGAGCTATCGCAGTAAATTTGTGCTCATTGCTTCATTGTTTGCAATCCCCTTGGTCTTCTTTGCAGGGCAGCTCGCCTATACCTATCACCAAGAAGCGAGTCAGATAAAACTAACCAGAACTGGTTTAAATTACCTCGAACAAGCAACCTACTTAATTGAAGATTTAGAAACACTACGGGATTTGTCGGTTATTGTTTCTACACAACGAGAGTCCATGCTTATTGAGAAAGTGGAAGGAGTGAAGCTAAGCGCTTTGAAAAAAATCACAAAAATGAAAACCTTCGCAATTCCTGAAAAACACCTCAGTTTCTTAACCGAGCTAGAAACTATCATTCAAAATGATACGTTCGTTCGCGGTAATGAAGAGGGTATAGAAGGTGTATACGAACAAGCACATAGTTTAATTAATCAAACTTATAGTTGGCGAACCAAGCTTTCATATGCATTTATATCTCGTTCACATAACAGCACCAATATCATCGACACCTTAAATTTGCTCAACGAAAGTGAAATATATTTACATGCATTAGGTCAGACAAGAGCCTTTGGCAGTCTATATGTAGAGCAAACTTTTATTGATTCATACGGCGCTTCAGTTTTAGAAAAAACATACTCAACACTTTCTAAATTAATAGACCTTATTGATGTAAAGGCTGAAGAATACCAAGAGTTAATCAACCTTTATCCAGAAATAACGCCAAGTAACGTGAAACGAAATCTGGGTGAAGCGCTCGAGCGTTTTTATCAGGCACTTATTGTCACTTACACACCTTCAGGCAACCCTACTGAGTTCTATAATGACATCACTAAAACTTATGAGCAGACTTACCAACAAAACCATTTATTATTCCAACTTTTAGATAATGTACTCGACAAGGATTATCAGGAAAGTAAGCATCGACTATTTGTTTTTTACGCTAGCGTAGGCTTAATGATATTATTGATTTCTTACGTTTATCTAGGGCTTTATACCTCTATGAACGCGGCGATTCGTAGCCTAATGTACTCAGCACGTAAAGTTGCCGCTGGTACCTATAACGAACCAATACATACCCATACAAAAGATGAATTATCCTCCGTTGCAGCTGCGATGGATGCTATGCGCCTGAGCATTCAGGAGCGTGAAGAAAAACTAGCATTTATGGGACAAACAGACGGACTCACAAAACTCTACAACCGCCAATATTTTGATACCGCCTTAGACCTTTCATTAGCAAACAGTCTACGCCAGCACACGCCTTTCACGTTGGTCATGATCGACATTGATAACTTCAAATCGATTAATGATACTTACGGTCATCAAACGGGCGATGAATGCTTAAGGCAGGTTGCACGATTAATAAAAGACCAATACCAACGTAAAACAGATGTTGTAGCACGTTATGGTGGTGAGGAATTTATCGCTATTTTATATGGCTCGAATCTTGAAGAAGCGATCGAACAGTCAGAAACGTTACGCACTACAATTGCGTCGCACAAAATTAAGTCAGATGAAAAAATAATACAACTCACGGCAAGTTTTGGTTTAGCGGCGCTCGCTTCACCTGAAATGAGCACCAGTAGTGATTTAATCGCTTTAGCTGACGTATTGCTATATCAATCAAAGCATACGGGTAGAAACCGCTTAAGTGCAGCTTATTATAGTGCGAGCAACTCAACAACCGCACAAATAAACACTTAGTCAGAGATGTTCATTAGCTCTTCTTTTACCCGCCTTCGCGCGACTGACCTTTCTAAACATTGTTTCTTTAGTGCTTGAATCTTAGCTTGATCGTCATCACGACCAAATAAAGGTTCTGCATCCTGACCTTTGTATCTTACGAACACTCCGTCTAAGTTCTGATATGCGATATCCACATCACATTGAATAGATGATGGCCGCCCTTCAACGCTTAAATAAAAAGTTCCTTGCCAATAGCGTGACCCTAAATCTGAGAGTGTCAGCTTGGAAGCAGACGAACTCGCACAAGCACCTAAACAAACGATACAAAAAATAGCACCTGCAAGCCTCCACAAGCTTGCTTTAGACCCGGCATTACTCACAACAGGCGCTATATTATTTTTCACTACCCCAATAACGCCCACTAACTAGCCCTTTAATTGATAAAATCATACTCTAAACAAATCGCTTTAAGTACCTGCGTTTTGCGTTCCCTTTCTATGTGATTTATTTCCATGCTTACGATGTTTCTGAGCCATAACCGCTTTAAATGCCTCTACCTGACTATCCGTCAAGATGCTTTGTAACTTATCAATAGTTTCTTGATGAAGCTCTTTCATTGCCTGATGCTGCTCTTTTCGATTCTCATCATATTGGCTGTGTAAATTTTTTCGCTTCTCATACTGAGCTTTCATAATAGCTAAAAACTCAGGGGATTGTGATTCTGAAATTTGCAGAATCGTGACGAGTTCCTCAAGCTTATTATGCTTTTTCTGAGTGATATCCTGAGCCTGCAACGGCAACGCTAGCTGAGCCATCAATAAGCACAATATAAATCGTTTCATAACACTAACCTCTTCTATAAGTGAGCACTTAGCTTATAAAAGAATTAAGGAAACAATTTGCAAGAAAAAAGGAAAAGTACGTAAACAATACTCAAACTGCTAATTAAGGTCGACAGCATAAGGCTTTAAGATTGCTAAAGGTACGATATCAAGTGCCTTAATATGTGTACGTTTTAAATGCACTCTCGGCGCCATTCCTTGTTCATGCGCTTCAAACCATCGCGCAGCACATAAACACCAATTATCACCAGGTTTTAAGCCTGCAAAACCAAAATCTGGCATAGGCGTCGATAAATCATTGCCTTTAAAACGCGAAAACTCTAAAAACTCTTTCGTTGCTTGAATACAAACTGTGTGGGAACCTAGATCCTGGTCATTGGTATTACAACAACCGTCTCGAAAAAAACCTGTAACAGGGTCTTCATTACAACTAACCAACGCCTCACCAAAAACATTCAGCGATTCATCCATACTGACGCTACTCATCAAATACCACCTATTTAGTCATTCTAATGTATTCGCTGATTGTAACGCTTAAACCCGACAGCCTCCTAGCTTTCTTCAAACTTGTAACCTAGACCATAAACAGAATGGATCAATTCTTCAGGGTATACTGCTTTAATTTTTTTACGAAGTTTTTTAATATGACTATCGATCGTGCGATCACTCACAACACGATATTCTTTGTAGATGGTTTGCATTAATTGCCCGCGTTGGTAAATTCGTCCTGGCTCACCCACTAGCACCATCAATAGATTAAACTCAACCGCAGTCAAGTCAAGCAGCGCACCTTGAACTTTAGCTTGGTATTTTTCTTTATCTAGTTCAACTAATTGACTCGAATCTGACGATTCTTTCGATGCTTTTTTTTCTATACGACGAAGTATTGCTTTAACACGAGCAACAATTTCTCGGTAGCTAAACGGTTTACACACATAATCATCGGCCCCTAACTCTAAGCCTAAGAGTCGGTCGATTTCTTCAATTCTGGCTGTAGCCATAATAATCGGCAGATCCGAAAACTGCCGCACTTCTTTACATACCTCCATGCCATCTTTATTCGGCAGCATGAGATCTAAAATCATTAAACTAGGTGAGTGCTGTTTCACCCAAGCAGCAACATGCAATCCATCCATCAAAATATGGGTATCAAAGCCTGATTGTTTTAAATAATCACTCAACAAGCTGGCGAGCTTTGGCTCATCTTCAACGATCAATATCATATTATTCATAACGTGTGTTTGCTCCCCAATACCTTATTAAAGGAGTACCTTATCAAAAGAGTACCTTGCCAAAATAACGCTTTATTAAAATGTAGACTAAACCAAAGGGAAGCGAACCGACACCTTCAAACCACCTAAATTAGATGCACTCGCATTCACCACACCTTGATGAGCCAGTACAATTTGTTTACAGATCGCCAGACCCAGACCTGAGCCACCTGTCTGCCTATTACGCGAAGCTTCTACCCGATAAAGATGATCAAATAGCTTATCCAAGTGAAAACCAGCAACGCCAGGTGAACTATCTTCAACTATCAACTCAGCTATGCGCTGTTTACCTTTTTTAAAGACTTTAACCGTGATACGAATTTCACCTGGCGCATCCGTATATTTAATACTATTACCCAAAATATTTTGAACCAACTGTTTAAGTCGACTTGCATCGGCTTGAATGCTTGCCCGTTCGTTCGGCATTTTAATACTCACATTAAGGCCATGCTCTCCTGCAAGCAATGCAAAATGTTCACCTTCTGTTTGTATTAGCTGAATCAAATCTAGCGGTGATTTGTGATAACTAATCGCCCCAATATCGGCATTGGTTAGTTCATATAAGTCATTAACCAGTCGCTGTAAATGCTTAATTTCATCTCGTGCGGATTTTACGTTTTCAATATTAAGAGGTCTAACGCCATCCTCCATCGCCTCAAGCTCTCCGCTTGTAATCGCTAGCGGGGTTCGTAGCTCATGTGATATGTCAGCAATCCATCGTTTACGAGCAGATTCATTTTGTTCAAGTGTTTGTGCCAAGTGATTAAAGTCACGTCCAAGCTCACCTATTTCATCTTTACTAGCCACCATCACTCGGTGACTTAAGTCACCACTTGAAATTGCTTTCGCTCCGTCAGTTAGCGCCTTGATTCGTCGAACAATAAAACGGGTTAAGGGAATCGCGAAGGCGGCGGATAGAAAGATCACTAAAGCGCTAATCAACAAAAAACCTTCTGTTAAGGATTCTTGCAAGGCAAAATCAAAGTCATCACCTGGGTTTCTTTTACGCTTAAAGGCTAGCCAACCAACCGTCTCTGAGCCACTTTTAATCGCCGTTAAATCATAACTTCCACCTAATCGATAACGCCCTACAACGATCTGTTTATCACTGTTTAACAATGAAAAATCTGGTTCATTCTTAGGCGGGGGTGGTGGCCTGAAGTTACTTTCACCTCGAAAAGGAAAATGCATATCACCTCCTCTATCACCAAGAGGCGGACGGTTACTCGAAAGAGGCCTACGATGTTTAGGAGGAGGTCGGTGCTCAGGAGGGGGGCGGTGCTCGTCAGGCCCAAATTCAGCCATACCACTATCGGCTTGACGAAGAAGTTGATGAAATACGCGTGGTTTTTGCGCTAAAAACCCCCAACCTCCGTTAGCTTCATACTTATCGCTCAAGCTTTTACTCATAGCCGAAAACATTTGCTGTTCTCGAATATTAATATATTTGACGAGCTCTTTATCAACCGTCCATTGGATCAATAAATACATTGTCATCACTAAAAAGGTGCTGTTTAAGAGCATGACAAAAAACAGCTTAGAACGTATCCGCACACTGACCTCACAAAACTTCATTAACGTCTTTCTAAACTTAATTACAACTTTATCACTTTACTTGAATATAAAAGTCGATTTAAGCCAGACCTAACTAGTACCTATCTAGAAATTGCGCCGTAACGAGGGCATTCCAGAATTATAAAATTATGTCGCAATATACAGACGTCATTTCTGGATAGGCACTAACTACTATACGAGACTTCCTTCACAAATTCATGATCAAAACATAGCTTCCTTATTTGATGCACATTTAAACCATAATTGCCGCACATTGTGTTTATACGATAGCAGCATCATTCGTCATAAAGGAGTATCACCATGACAAACCACCTCACTACACATTGCTTAACGCTGAAGTCAAACAAACTGAAAACAAGTCTACTACTATCAGCTTTTCTCTCTATTTCTGCCTGTTCAGACACAAATAATGATGCAACTGTTGATGATGAAAGCCAGACAGCTGACGTTGAAATAATCGAAGAAGTAGACAACGATACACCTACGACGATACCCGAGTCTGAGCCTACCGCACAAGACATAACACTCAGAGCATTAATTGAAAATTTAGATATCGACGAAGAAATTATAACGTCTCACCTGCCAGATATTTCTGAAGATTTACCACAACTCGGTATGAAGTTGTTTTATAGCCAAAGCCTAGGCGGTGACTTTGATGCAGCCTGTGTGACCTGCCATCACCCAACACTGGGCGGTGGCGATAGCTTAAGCTTACCCGTTGGTGTGGGAGCCATCATACCCACCCTTCTTGGGCCGGGTAGAACACATAGCTCTGGCCTACCAGAAGTACCCCGAAACGCCCCTACTATTTTTAATATCGGTTTATGGGATACCGGCCTGTTTCTTGACTCTCGAGTTGAAAGCATTGGTAAAGAGCCCGACACCAACAGCAGTGTTTCTGGTATCAGAACCCCAGATAGCGATTTTTTGGTAGCCGACCTCAATGCGGGCGCTAATTTAACTGCTGCGCAAGCACGCTTCCCCGTTACGTCTACCGAAGAAATGAAATCCGACCAATTTGAAGTGGGTTCAGACAATGACACAATACGTAATCACCTTGCCGCTAGAATAGGAAATTATGGTGAAGGAGAAGGTGAGTTAATAAATAATGAGTGGCTCGTAGAGTTTCAGCAAGCTTTAGGTTCGACCGGGACCGCGGAAGCATTAATTACCTTTGACAATATTGCACTCGCAATAGGCGAATATGAACGCTCTATGGTATTTATTCAATCTCCTTGGCAGAATTATGTAGAAGGTGATTTAAACGCTTTAACCGAGCAAGAAAAATCAGGCGCTCAGCTATTCTTCACATCAGTCAGAGATGGTGGTGCAGGGTGTGTGACCTGTCATAACGGCAAACTACTTTCTGATGGTCGCCACCATAACATTGCCTTCCCTCAAGCGGGACCAGGTAAAGGCGATACCAATGATGATGACTTTGGTCGTGAGCGTGAAACCAGAGATGCTGATCACCGTTACCAATTTAGAACCGCTTCGTTGTTAAATATTGCTCAAACAGCACCTTACAGCCATAGTGGTGCATACCAAAGTCTAGAAGATGTGGTGCGCCATTACATCAACCCTAACCAAGCAGTAGAAAACTTCTTTGATCGAGGCGGTATTTGTAGCCTACCCCAGTTCCGTGATGTCGAGAACTGCAATGCGCTTTACCCGAACAATGAGTCGAATTCAGCGCTTGCTTTAAATAAATTGAACGACGAAAGGCGCGCTCAAAGAACTATGTTTGAGTCTCCTCGCTTAAATAATAATGAAGTAATGGAGGTTGTTGCCTTTCTTGAAGCGCTAAGTGACCCTTGTGTAACAGATAGAGCTTGCTTAAACGACTGGATTCCTGACAACACAAGTACTGGCCCAGATGGGCAGCAACTTAATGCAATTTCTGTTTCAGGTTCACTGCTCTAGCAAATACAATTATTTAACCATTAAATGCGCGCGCCGGTTTATTCCATAGTTATAAATCGGCGCATTATATCACACACCATCTTTCACACACCCTTCCATCCCCTTTTTCATCAAAAAATAGCTTACTTACACTCGCTTTAATAGCCTCAAACATGCTATCTTCCGCGACCGTTTTTTGAGCTTTAAATACTCAGTCAATTTTGTTTAGTGGAAGGTTTAAGATGTTCGTTGGTTTTGATTACGGCACCTCTAATTGTGCAATAGGTGTCATGAATAACATGAACACAGGCGTTAACTTATTACCGCTTGATCAAGGTCGACCTTTTATGACTTCTACACTTTATGCCATTGAGCGCGAACTCATTTGTGAATATGTTGGACAGCATATCCCCAACAAACAAATGCAAACAGACTATCTCCATATACGTCGAGGCTTACTTTCACAAGCTCAAAAAGTGCGCATCGATGAAGATATACGCGCCAATGAGAAGAGTTTGTTTTTTGGCCATGAAGCCTTCGAGCAATACCTTGAAATGCCTAGCGAAGGATATTTCATTAAGTCTCCAAAATCATTTTTAGGTGCCAGCGGTCTTCGCCCTGCTTTCGTACATTTTTTTGAAGATATTGTAACGGCAATGATGCTAGGCATTAAACAACGAGCAGAACAAACCCTGCAGCATGAAATAAGCCATACGGTAATTGGTCGTCCGGTAAACTTTCAGGGCTTTAATGCCGAAAAAAGTAATCAACAAGCACTTGAAATACTAACCACTTCGGCACATAGAGCTGGCTTCAAATCCGTTGAATTTTTGTTTGAGCCACTTGCAGCGGGCTTAGACTTTGAAACAAAACTTGAAACAGACAAGACTGTACTCGTGGTTGATATTGGTGGTGGTACCAGTGACTGCGCGATGGTCAGAATGGGGCCAGGCTATCGAAATAAAACAGATCGTTCTCCTGATTTTTTAGGGCACACTGGCGAACGTATCGGCGGAAATGATTTAGATATACAATTAGCAGGTAAGGAATTTATGCCATTATTTGGCATGCAATCTCTGCTGAAAAATGGTCACCAAATGCCTACACAGTTCTTTTGGGATGCGGTGAGTACCAATGATGCAGGCGCTCAAGCTGAATACAATAGCCAACAGACAGAAAACACCTTAATAAAATTGCTAAGTGACACCACAGAACCTTCACTACTACAACGCTTCATTAATTTACGCGACGAAAAGCAAAACCATCAAATTGTACGAAGTGCTGAACAAAGTAAAATTGCGCTCTCTGAAAACAGCATTGAGCAAGTAGATTTAAGTTATGTTGAACCAACATTAAGTCGTGATATTACACGAGAGAAATTTGCTCAAGCGATTGAACGCCCGCTTGAAAAAATGACAAAGCTGATGAGTGAAGCGGTGCAACAGGCAGGAAGTAAACCCGACTTAATCTACATAACCGGTGGTTCTGCTAAATCTTTAGCCATTCAACAGGCAGTTAGGGATAAGTTTGGCGATATAGAAGTGGTTGATGGCGACCACTTTGGAAGCGTTACAGCCGGGTTAACACTGTGGGCCAAAAAGCTATTTAGCTGAGCGCTACCTTCCTTAAATACAGACGAGAACTCTTTAGTGGTAATTAGAGACGTTTTATATAAAAATATAGAGTGATACCGCGCAGACAGTTCACTCGATACAAGCCAACAATGTTTCTAAACTAAGCTCAACTCTTTAACGAGATAACTCTCTTAGAACCATGTACTGCATAGCCTTTTTCTTCAATCTGGCCAATCACATCTGTCTGATCTATAGCATTATGTTCTACCTTTAGCTCAACATCTAAACGTGTTTTAAAGGGCGATAATGTCAATAATTCTGGATCAATCGTATCAGGCAACTCCAAGTCTTCTATTTTTGTACCTTTTGCGACAGACAAGTACTTTGCACCATTTTTAGTACTTGTATATATATCAATTTTCAATGTTAGAGCCTTTTAAAGTGGTTAATTGTTGCTAACGATACGCTTAAATCTTTCAATTACCTATTTTTTTCGCCCTATTTTTCTAGCTTTATACCCAAGGTGAGAAAGTCATTATGGAAAAAAACTATTTAACAATGTACTATCCGCGCAATTCTTCCCCGAGAAGAAAAATAACGGATTTAATATAACAGGCTTGTATAACCGGCCTTATTAGGACAAATGGATGTCATCAGTGTTTATCGCACCATCGAATGTGCAATATATTAATTGCCGCTCGCTTCACTCAAAGCATATCACTCACACCAAACATTTTGTTTTTCCAAAAGAGCTAAATACCCTCCCCACTGTTCATACCCACAACACTAAAACCCCAATCAAAATGCAGGAAGCATCAGTTAATGAGAATTATTGGAATTGATTTAGGGACGACTAACAGTGCCTGTTCTTTTTGGAAAGATGGAAAACCAGAACTTATTCCTAACCGTTTACATAAGTTATTAACGCCCTCTGTCGTTGGCGTAGATGACAACGGAGAAATATTAGTCGGTGAAGCAGCCAAGCACCGCCTTGTTAGTCACCCATCACGAACCACGTCTGTTTTTAAACGCTACATTGGCGCAGCAGGCTATCAATGCCAACTAGGTAAATGCGAATTTAGCTCTGTTGAGCTTTCATCTATCGTTTTACGTAGCCTTAAAGAAGATGCAGAGCACCATCTTGGTGAAGAAGTAACCCAAGCCGTCATTAGTGTGCCCGCATATTTTAACGATGCACAACGCAAAGCAACCAAACTAGCCGGAGAGCTCGCAGGACTAACCGTTGAGCGTTTAATTAATGAACCTACTGCTGCTGCAATGGTTTATGGCTTACACCACATAAGTGACGGCGCCCAGTTTCTTATTTTAGATATGGGCGGCGGCACCTTTGATGTATCGTTAGTAGAGTATTTTTCAGGAGTGCTTGAAGTACATGCCTCATCGGGCGATAATTTTCTTGGCGGTGAAGACTTTCTCAATATATTAGTCGAAAAATACTTAGATGATCATCGTATAAATGAGAAAAAGCTTTCTTCTACAGAGCGCCAGCAAATAATTGAAGCGTTAAACAAAGCAAAACACCAACTTACCTTCGATAAAAGCGTTACGATTAAAAGCATTCATAAAGCACAAGGTGAACCTTGGACGATTGACCGAAACACTTTTGAACAGCTAGCAAAACCGCTACTTTATCGCATACAAACCCCCATTGAACGCACCTTAAATGATGCCAAAATTTCGCATTCAGACATCGATGAGGTTGTGCTGGTCGGTGGGGCAACACGCATGCCTATGTTTCGGTCATTAATATCAAAAATGTTTCGTCGTGTTCCCTCTGGAAATATTAATCCCGACTTAGTTGTCGCAATGGGTGTTGCAATTCAAGCCGGACTAAAAGAGAAAAATAGTGATTTAGACGATATTGTTTTGACCGATGTATGCCCCTATACGCTCGGTGTTGAGATTATTAATCCGGAAGATAGCAACGGCAAACAAGGTGGTTTGTTTATGCCGATCATTGACCGTAACTCGACTGTTCCGACAAGCATTGTTAAAACACTATGTACCGCTTCAGATAACCAAACACAGCTAAACATAAGCATATATCAAGGTGAATCCCGTTTAGTAAAAAACAATATTTTCTTGGGTAAGTTAGATGCAAATGTCCCGAAGGGCCCTGAAGGCCAAGAAACAGTCGACGTTCGCTATAGTTATGACATGAATGGTTTACTCGAAATAGATGTGGCCGTAAATTCAACCAATAAAACTTATCAAAAAACCATTTTCAACCACTCCGACCTACTTTCAGTAAAAGAGCTTTCAAGCTCTAAAGCAAAGCTTGCTCTCCTGAAACTCCATCCTAGAGAGAATGAAACTTATAGAGTACTCATTGCCAGAGCTGAAAAATTTTATGAAAGTACTCTCGGTAATAAGCGAAACTATATCGGTAACATTCTAAGCCAATTTGAGCAGGTATTAGAAAGCCAGGATCTAACAAAAATTGACGAAACTTCAAAACAATTCGAATCTATTTTAGATGAATTGGAACAACAAGGAATGTTTACATGAGCTGCTGGAACAGCCTCTGCATTGAACCAACGACAGATAAAGTTGCGATTAAAAGAGCTTACGCTAGTCAATTAAAAACGCATAAGCCTGATGAAGACCCCGAAGGTTTTGCAGTACTACACGCGCATTATAAGCAAGCACTTAAAACTAAGCCTCAGACCATAGAAGTAAGCGAATCCCACACTGTTGTACCAGCCTCAATCATTGAGACACTCCGTGCTGAAAAACTAAAAACAGACCAAAACATTATTGAACAACTTAAGATTGAACTATCTAAAGCTGAGCAGCCCATTGTTCAATATATTCACGAGACTCTCTCGAGCAGTAATACAGCAGATGCTCAAAAGACAGAGCTAGAATTAGAA
>Ga0209290_1000184_pt1 | contig 58149 bp, 64 predicted proteins | sample EN1Hudsemesocosm_2_FD_184632 | JGI IMG/M metagenome (GOLD analysis project Ga0209290, IMG submission 184632) | Methane-oxidizing microbial communities from mesocosms in the Hudson Canyon - EN10B Hudson Canyon (SPAdes) (version 2) | ecosystem: Environmental > Aquatic > Marine > Cold seeps... | reverse complement strand
ATTTGAAGTCCACTGCTGTACACTGCCAATCGCTTGAACCCTACGAAATTCAACGCTGCAAGGTCAATCTTAAACTATGGTTAATCAGGTCAGCTATGGAATTAATCTTATTGAAAGCTCACTTGCCTATTGAACCTCTAACTAATCATGCTTAAACGTTTTATATCTAAATTTAAAAAAAGTTCGGCCGACCCTTACCAGGCTGAAATCATTGCCCGCCAAGATCACGACATTAGCCGTGATAACATCAGCGAAAATGCGCTTAAAGTCCTCTATCGCCTTAAAAAAGCCAACTATGAAGGCTATCTGGTAGGCGGCGGCGTACGAGACCTATTATTAGGTGAAAGCCCCAAAGATTTCGACATCGCCACCAACGCCACCCCGGAAGAAGTGCACGCTCTGTTCCGTAACTCCCGTTTAATTGGTCGCCGTTTTCGCTTAGTACACGTTGTGTATGGTCGCGACGTGATCGAAGTGGCCACCATGCGCGGTCATCACGACAACGCCAAAGGCAAACACCAGTCTAAAAAAAGCGACTCTGGCATGCTGCTGCGTGACAATGTTTACGGCACCATCGACGAAGACGCCATTCGTCGTGACTTCACCATCAACGCCCTGTATTACGACATCAATGACTTTGCAGTGCACAGCTACGCTGGTGGCATGCAGGATTTAAACAAGCGCCGCTTGCGCCTAATTGGTGACCCGGCCACACGCTACCGTGAAGATCCGGTACGTATGCTGCGCGCCGTGCGCTTTGCCGCCAAGCTGGATTTCACAATCGAAGCCAAGACCGCCGCGCCCATTAAAGAGCTGGCGCCGTTATTACTGGATATACCGGCCGCCCGTTTATTTGAGGAAGTGCTTAAGTTATTCATGGCCGGTTACGCGCAAAAGACCTTTGCCTTGCTTGAGAAGTTCCACCTGTTTGAACAGCTATTCCCCCACACTCAGCAGTGCATCAATGAAAATCAGCACTATCGCAAGCTGGTAGATCTTGCTTTGATCAACAGCGACAAACGTGTGGCCCAGGGCAAGAGCCTGACCCCTGCATTTTTATACTCGGTATTTTTATGGCCGTGTTTGTTAGAAACTGCTCGCATCCTGCGTGAACAGGGGGTGCCAGATGTGCCTGCTATGCACCAGGCCGCCACTGAGGTGATCAGCAATCAACAAACCCACACTTCTATTCCGAAGCGTTTCACCATTCCCATGAAAGAGATTTGGGACTTGCAGCGCCGCCTGGAGCGCCGTCAGCCTAGGCAGATTGATAGCATCATAGGTCACAGCCGTTTCCGCGCCGCTTATGACTTTGTTTTGCTGCGTGAGCAAAATGGCGAAAAACTGGATAACGCCGGTGACTGGTGGACAAAATACCAAGAAGAAAACCCGGATGCCTTGTATCAAAAGCCGGAAAGGCCCAGATACAATTCCCGTAATCGTTCTCGCAACCGCCGTGATGATGGCCCCCATCGTATTTCCAAGGGACGTTCCGGCCAGGGTAATCGAGATCAAGGCAGCCGCGATAACGACGGCCCTCACCGTGTGAGCCACTCTCACGACGATGGCCCACATCGTGTATCCAATGGCCGCCATCGCGATCAAGACGCCCCACACCGCGTATCCAAACGCCCTAGAAAGCCCAGCAGAGACTAGTCTTGAAACCCTGGATCACAGCCTACATAGGGCTGGGCAGTAACCTGCACCAGCCTTTGTTGCAGGTGCAGGAGGCCATGGAAGAACTCAACAGTCACCGTCACCTTAAAAACCTGCAAGTAAGCCCCATTTACGCCAGTAAACCGGTGGGGCCTCAAGATCAGCCTGACTTCATTAATGCCGTGGCCAGTGTTGAAACCCAACTTGGCCCCCATGATTTACTGGATGTATTGCAAAGCCTTGAGCAAGAGCATGGACGCATTCGAAAGCGCCACTGGGGTGAACGCACCCTAGACTTAGACTTACTCACCTATGGCCACGCCGAGATACACACTCCCAGACTCACGGTGCCCCACCCACTGCTGTTTGAGCGCAGTTTTGTGCTTTACCCCTTCAATGATCTGGCCCCCCAATTCCCCTTTAATAATGGCCTCACGCTTAATCATTACCTGCAAAAGGTACCTTTTGACCTGATTGCTGTAAAAAAAGGCAATTGACTTACTCTGTCTAGAACCGGACTATAGCCCCCACATCAATTGAAACATGGTTATTTATTAAACAAATGACCATTTTATGACTTGAAAAGTGGATGTTTTATGAGCAAGACCACCATTAACACCCTGCACCAATGTAAACAGAATCAACACAAGTTCTCTGTTGTCACTGCCTACGACGCCACCTTTGCGCACTTAGCAAGCAGCGCCGGCATTGATGTCTTGTTAGTGGGCGACTCCCTGGGCATGGTGCTACAGGGCAAAGACAGCACGGTGCCTGTGACCCTTGAGCACATGTGTTACCACACAGACGCCGTTAAACAAGGCAACCAAGGGGCGCTGATCATGAGCGACCTGCCCTTCATGTCGTACAGCACACCTGAACAGGCCATAGACAGCGCCGCCGCTCTAATGCAGGCCGGTGCCGAAATGGTGAAACTGGAAGGCGGTGCCTGGTTGGTCGAGACCGTTAGAATGCTTAGCGAACGAGGCATTCCCGTGTGCAGTCACTTGGGCCTTACCCCACAATATGTACATAAGTTTGGTGGTTACAAAGTACAGGGCCGTGATGATGCCGCCGCTAAACAGATGCTGGACGATGCCCGCGCCATGGAACAAGCCGGTGCCGATTTATTGTTATTAGAGTGTGTGCCCAGCACCCTGGCCAAACAGCTCACCGAAAGCGTAAACATCCCGGTGATTGGCATAGGCGCCGGTAGCGACACCGACGGACAGGTATTGGTGTGTTACGACATGCTGGGCATGAACCCGGGACACATCCCTAAGTTTGTAAAAAATTACATGATTGAAGGCCGCACCATCTCCCAAGCCTTTGAAGCCTATGATCAAGAAGTCAAATCGGGTGGCTTTCCAGCACCCGAACACGGATTTAAAGCATGAAGACGGTAGAAACCCTAGCAGCCCTTAGGGCCGAGATTAAAGCCGCCAAGCGCGCCGGTAAACGAGTAGGGTTTGTGCCCACGATGGGCAACCTGCACGAAGGCCACATGATCTTAGTTGATCAAGCCCATCGCGAATGCGATTTCGTAGTGGCCAGTATCTTTGTTAACCCATTACAGTTTAACGACATCGATGATTTGGGCCGTTACCCGCGCACCCTCACCGCCGACCAACAACACTTGGTAGACCGTGACTGTGACCTGCTGTTTTATCCTTCTGTGGACGAGATGTACCCGGATGGCCAAGACAATCAAAGCAAAGTTTCGGTACCGGTAGTTAGTGAAGGTTTATGTGGTGCCAGTCGCCCCGGCCATTTTGATGGCGTAAGCACGGTTGTGAGCAAGTTATTTAACATGGTGATGCCCGACGCGGCCTTTTTTGGCGAGAAGGACTACCAGCAGCTGGCGGTGATTCGCAAAATGACTCATGACCTCAATATGGCTCTGGATATCGTGGGAGTGACCACTTGCCGCGAAGAAAACGGCTTGGCCATGAGCTCACGTAATAACTACCTAAGTGAAGAAGAACGCGCTCAAGCCGGTCACATCTGGAAAGAGTTGAATCGCGTGATCGATGGGTTAAAGGCTGGCAGCAAGAATTTTTTCGATCTTATCCAGCAGGGCAAGATCAACCTCATCAAACAAGGCTTTAAACCCGATTACCTTGAGATACGCCACGCCCAAACCCTAAAACCCGCCACCGAAAGCGATGAGCAAGTGGTGGTATTAGTGGCCGCCATTCTGGGCAAAGCGCGTTTAATTGATAATATTCGTGTGGATTTAAGCGCCTAAACCGCTGTTTAATTAATAGTCAAATACATGGGTGCGTGGCGTTGAATAGCCAACCTGAATCGGGCATACTCCGATTCGCCTCATAAGGGCCCATGTAAAAATTAAGTGAAAGGATCGTACCTATGATGTCCATCATGCTTAAAGCCAAGCTACACCAAGCTCGTGTTACCCACGCTGTGCTTGAATACGAAGGGTCATGTGCCATCGACGGTAACCTGCTGGATATGGCCGGCATCCGCGAAAATGAACAGGTACAAATTTACAACATCGAAAATGGCCAGCGTTTCACCACTTACGCTATTCGCGGTGAAGAAGGCAGCGGCATTATCTCCGTTAACGGGGCCGCCGCACATTTGGCAGAAGTGGGCCAGCGCGTCATCATCTGCGCCTACGCCAGCTATGCAGAAGAAGAGCTGGAAGGCTTTAAACCGCGTTTGATCTACATGAATCAGGACAATACGGTTAGCCACACCTCTAACAACATCCCGGTTCAAGTGGCTTAAATACGCCGTAGACATCGCAGGGCAAGCTCTACTGCCCTGCAAATCAGCCTTTCATTTCCCCCACAGCTCACACATTATTATATTTTTTTGTATTATTTGCCCCTGTTACTTGAAGCTTGCCCCCCTCTTGTCTAAACCCATATATAGGCCCATTCATTAAGAAAATGGATTTCCCATGGGCGCAGGGAGCATATGTTTTCAATTTCCAAGCTATCGCTAAAGTACAAAATACTCAGCATTGCCCTCATCGGGGCCATTGGTTTTGTGAGCTACCTGGCTTTCAACTTCAAGGCAGCGGGCAGCAATGACCAGCGCCTCACCAAAATTCAGGAAGTGAATTTTCCAATTCTGGATATCACTGGGAAAATCTGGCTGGAACTATTTTCTGCGCGCACTGCTATGCAAACCGCCATAGGGGATGGTGAAACCGACCTCATTAGCGAAGCCAAAACCCACCAGCAAAATGTCACCCAGTTTTTAACCAATATAGAAAAGCTAGAGCCCGCCTATAAAAATCAAATTCAAAAACTAAAGAGCGGTTTATCCCGCTACATGGACAGTGCCGAAAGCCTCACCCTGGGCATGATAGATGGCAGCATTGAACTGTCACAGATGGGCCAGATGGCCAAAAAAATGCACAGTAACTATCAAGAATTCACCGAGGCCCTTAAACAATTTAGAAAACAAGCGCTGGATGATTTTGCCGGGCGCCTAGATCAAGCCAAACAGGAAAGTCAGTCCGCCCTCACCACCGGCGTTATCCTGGGTACTTCGATTATTGCCATACTGATATTAATGGCCTGGTGGGTATCCAGAATTATCACGAGTAACTTGGCACGCATTATCAAAGAGCTGGAAGGCATGGCCACGGGTAAAGGGGATTTAACGGTGCGCCTGCACACCCACTCTCAGGATGAAATGGGCACTCTGGTAGAAAAATTTAATGCCTTTGTTACCCACCTGCAGTTAATGATTAAAGTGCTGGCCAATTTATCAAATGGCGTCACCCAGGGCACCACCGAAGTGAAAGCCGTGGCCAAACATACTCAAGCCGGCATCATAGATCAGCAACATGAGATTCAAATGGTGGCCACCGCCGTGACCGAAATGGCGCAAACTTCTTTGGAGGTTTCAAAAAATGCCGGCGAAGCGTCCAAGGCCACCAACCTTGCCGATACTGAATCTCAAAATGGACAAAAGGTAGTGGTCGACAACATCACCGCCATTACCGACCTAGCACAAGAAATTGAAAGTGCGCGTAATGTTATTCAAACCCTATCGGATCAGGTACAAAAAATTGCCAGCGCCTCACAAGACATTCGCAGCATTGCCGACCAAACCAACTTACTGGCACTAAATGCCGCCATCGAGGCCGCTCGAGCCGGTGAGCAAGGCCGAGGATTCGCCGTGGTGGCCGATGAAGTTCGCACCCTGGCCGGGCGCACCGGGCAAAGCACTAATGAAATAGAAGAGATTATTAAAAGCCTGTTGAGCGGAGCCCAGCAAGCGGTAGACGTGATGGATAAGTCTAAAGAACGGGCCTATCAATCGGTGGAACAATCCAAAACCACGGGAGACTCGCTGCAAAATATTTTAAGTTCCATTCACACCATCAACCAAATGAATCTCTTGGTGGCCAGTTCGGCACAAGAGCAAAGTTCGGTGGCAGAAGAAGTGAGCAAAAATATTGTGCGCATCAATAGCTTCTCGGAGCAAACCGTAACCGATGCGCAAACCACCGCCACTGCCACCAATAAACTCGCGGATCAGTCAGAGCAATTAAAAGCCATCGTTAACGAATTCAAGGTATAATTACCCCTTTGCTTTTGCTCAATTCTAGGGTCAAGATTCATGCTCAACGATACCGGCTGTGAAAATGTTCACGCGATTCAATTTAAACAATCTACTTTAATACTGCTAGACCAGCGTAAACTTCCCCTAGAAGAAAACTACCTGCACTTTAACGATGCCGCCAGTGTGGCTCGCGCCATCACCGATATGGTTGTGCGCGGCGCACCGGCCATTGGTATCACTGCCGCCTTTGGCATTGCTCTACAGGCTCGTCAACAGATTAAGCAACCCGCCTTTAATTTACAGGCTGCATTTGAAGTACTGGCCGCCTCACGCCCCACCGCCGTTAATTTATTCTGGGCACTGGATAAAATGAGGCAGGCTTTAGATGAGTGCGCTCATTTAACTGTGCCGCAGCAGGTGGCATTTTTGGAGAAAAGCGCACACCAAATCTTACAGGATGACATCGCAGCTAATCATAAAATGGGGAAACTAGGAGCCAGCTTAATTGACAGTGGCAGCCAAGTTTATACTCATTGTAACGCAGGGGCTTTGGCCACCGGAGGTTACGGCACGGCTCTGGGAGTTATTCGCAGCGCCCATGAACAGCAAAAAATTTCCATGGTCTTTGCCGGTGAAACTCGCCCTTGGTTGCAAGGTGCCCGTCTTACCGCCTGGGAATTAATGACCGATAATATTCCGGTCACCCTAAGCAGCGAAGGCGCCGCCGGACAATTATTAAGGCAAGGGAAAGTGAAGTGGATCATAGTAGGAGCCGATCGCATTAGCAGCAACGGTGATGTGGCCAACAAAATTGGCACCTACAACCTGGCGGTGCTGGCCAAACATCATAATGTTAAATTCATGGTGGTGGCACCCACCAGCACCTTTGATATGTCCCTGGATAATGGTACTCAAATCCCCATTGAGGAACGCCCCATGGAAGAAGTCACCACCATTAAAAATATAAATATAGCCCCTGATAACTGCCCAGCCATCAATCCATCTTTTGACATCACTCCCCATGAGTTGATTGACGCCATAATTTGCGAGAAAGGCATCATTCATCACCCCAACAAAGAAAACGTTCATAGCGTGGTTAAGTAATTCCCTCAGCCAGCTCTTAAACAGGTGGCTAGCGCAAATGCACTCGACATAAACTATACTGCTGTGTCAGGTAGGCGTTTACATTCAAACGGAAAGAACATGAAATTCTTAATCCTAAGCTGTTTATTAGTATGGCTTCCTCTGGGCCATGCCGCGGACATTATCAGTAATGATGATTTAAAAAAGTCAGAGCTGCCCACCATTCATGAAGAGGAAGATGATGCCACCGCGTTACTGCACGCCATGCAGCGCAAAGATATCATCGAAGAAAAGGCCGCGGGTTTGCCTTTTGTGCTGCTGCCCCACCGGCCTAATTATGTGATGCCCTTTGCCTATACCGATCGACCCTATGAAGATCCCTACGCAGAATTTTTGCAAGATGAATGGCCTGGCTTCAAAAAACTGGAGAGTATTTTTCAAATCAGTGTGAAGTATCAACTGGCCCAATTGGATGAGGCCAATAAATACCGCATCTATGTGGCCTATACCAACAAGTCATATTGGCAGGTTTACAATGAGGACTTGTCTCGCCCGTTTCGGGAAACCAATCATGAACCCGAACTCATTTTACAAATGTCCCCTGGTTGGGATTTTGTTAATCGAGTTACTCTCTCCCTTAATCACCAAAGCAATGGCCAATACCAGGGGTTTTCCAGAAGCTGGAATCGAGTGATCGCCGGATTTTATCATGTGGAAGGTGACTCGGTTTATGGCATTGAACCCTGGTGGCGACTGCCGGAAGATCAGAGCGACGATCCTGACGACCCCAAGGATGACGACAACCCGGATATCTATAAGTATGTGGGATATGCAAATTTCATCTGGTATAAGCGTTTTGGTACGCAGTCGCTGGTGGTGACATTTGGCAACAACCTGGATATTGATGAAAATAAAGGCTGGCAAAACATTGAATGGAACTTCCCCCTCACCCCCAGATTAAGGGGATTTATTCAGTGGCATGAAGGATATGGTCATAGCTTAATTGAATATAACCAATACCAGCGCCGCCTGGGAGTGGGCATAAAAATCACCGATTATTTGTAAAAGTTATTAATCCATAAACCCTGCTAATTGAACGGTGAATTTATTGCAAAAATTCACCGTTAAAACTGTGTTAGCGCTTATAAAGTAATTGCAGAATCGTTAAACTAGCCCTTCTTAATTCTCATCACCTGCTTTTGAACGGCCTACACTGTGCGTTTAAAATTCAGATCGGAGTCACACATGAAAGAAGTCGTTATTGTTGCCGCAGGCCGTAGTGCCATTGGTGCATTTCAGGGGGCCCTTGCTCCATTAAGTGCTGTTGAAATTGGCAGCCAGGTGATTAAAAGCGTACTAGCGCGAGCTGGCATTGAAAAAGAATTGGTAAACGAAGTGATCTTTGGCCAGGTACTCGCAGGTGGCGCGGGCCAAAACCCAGCCCGTCAAAGCGCTATCCATGCAGGCCTGCCTAACAGTACTTCTGCCTTAACCATAAATAAAGTGTGTGGCTCTGGCTTAAAAGCCGTTCACCTTGGCGCCCAGGCCATCGCCCTGGGCGATGCCGACATCATAGTAGCTGGTGGTCAGGAAAGCATGTCCAACGCCCCTCATGTAATGCCTAACTCCCGTACCGGCCAACGCATGGGACCTATTAGTATGGTAGACACTATGATCAATGACGGCCTATGGGATGCGTTCAACGATTACCACATGGGCATCACTGCTGAGAACCTGGCTGAAAAATATGACATCAGCCGAGAAGCGCAAGACGCCTTCGCCGTATCGTCTCAAGAGAAAGCCGTGGCCGCCCAACAGGCCGGCAAGTTTGATGACGAAATTGTAGATATTCGTATTCCACAACGCCGAAAAGATGACCTTATCTTCAATAAAGATGAAGGCCCTCGCGCTGGTATTACCGCTGAAAAATTAGCAGGTATGCGTGCTGCGTTTAAGAAAGACGGTACTGTCACTGCAGCCAACGCCTCATCATTAAATGATGGTGCCGCTGCGGTTATTTTGGCCAGCAAAGAAAAAGCACTGGAATTGGGCTTGCCTATTTTGGCCACTATTAAAGCTCACGCCAATGCAGGGGTTGATCCTAGCATTATGGGCATCGGCCCAGTAACCGCTAGCCAGCAGTGCTTGAAAAAAGCCGGCTGGGAAATCGCTGAGCTGGACCTCATTGAAGCCAACGAAGCCTTCGCGGTACAGTCTTTGTCAGTGAGCAAAGACCTTGAATGGGATATGGAAAAAGTAAACGTGAACGGCGGCGCCATTGCCCTGGGTCACCCCATCGGTGCATCAGGCTGTCGTATCCTAGTTACCCTGTTGTTTGAAATGCAGAAACGCGATGCTAAAAAAGGTTTGGCTACCTTGTGCATCGGCGGCGGCATGGGTGTATCGCTGGCCATAGAACGCGCATAAAAATACAAGCACGCTCTGGGTTCACTAAATCCAGAGCGTGTTTCATCCTAGTGTATGGTGCAATCTATTCCCGGAATCACATTGCCAAACTCGGCCGGCAGGATGGAATGTTTGTTCACCACTAGAGTGTCGTACACATCCAAGTTTTGCGCACTTGCGCAGCCCTCTATGCTCTCCAGCAGTACACAAGTGGCCTCTATGCTATCTAGGGCGCTGATAATACAACTCTTGTATCCCACCTCGGTATGAATGGCCGCTAAATCACCAATATCCAGCTCACTCATAATCGTAACCACGTCACCTGCCAAAAAAACGTCAGCATTACAGGGTTCAATAAAGTGCGCCGCTGCCACCACATGTAAGATATCCACCACGTCTGAATCGGCTAAATCCAGAGTAGCCGAGGCATCCACCTCCAGGTCGAGCATTTTTCTGAGTAACAGGTGAAACAAAGAGATGTCTTCATCCGTCCAGCCAATGTCTTCTATGGCGCTATGGGGGCTGGGGATATCTGTGGATAATAAGATTTCATGTTTGGAATGGGCATCCAGCTCTGGCATGACCACGTTGACTTGCTGAACCCCAGTGCCGGCCACATCTGCCAGGCGCCATCTTAAGGGGTGTTTTGCTAATTGTGTCATAGTCGGCCTCCGTTATTCTTGCCGCTTCACACGCTGGGCGAAGTAAAATCACTGCCCGAGGATCAAACCCCATAAACTCATCATATGGGGTTATATTAATGTTCTAAAACTTTTAGTTACCCTCTTATTAGCTACTACTAACTACCTTATCCATCAAATATCCTTAAGTATAGTCAAGCTTTAGAGGTTATAATTATAACGATTACATTTTTAAATGGATTTATCACCTAGGGCCCCTTATGCAACGCATGCAAAGTACCTTCCGTTTTGCCATATCTGTCGTTATTTTTTTAGCTCTTGGGGCTTGTGCCTCGTTACCGGATGATAAAAATCTAAAGAGCCATGCCCAGTCTGTGGCCACTACCAGTAAATTATCCAGCGCCTCATTATTACAACGCGCAAAACTAAAAATACAAAAAGGCAAGAGTGAGGCCTTAAGTTTGTATGCCCCCAGCTACTTAGAAAATGCCCACAACAGCTATCAAGAAGCTCGCGAGGCCTATAAAGAAAAAGATGACGACGACACTATTAAAGAACTCACCCAATTAAGTATCGAGTATATCAATTCAGGTTTACGCAATAAAAAAGTGGTGAAAGACACTCTAAAAAAGAGCCTTAAACATCGCCAACTGCTGCTCACTCTTAAAGCCAACAAACACTTCCCACAGGCCTTTAACATCGTTGAAGAGCACTTTTTAGAGCTGGTAAAATCCATCGAGCAAAGAAAATTGGACGCTGCCCTCTCGGCCCAGCGCGAAGTATTAAAAGAAATGAGCACCCTGGAAGTAAAAACCATAGGTTTCACTCACCTGTCAAAAGCAGAAGAGATGTTAAACAAGGCTCAGCAACTGGATGCCCAGGAACTACTGCCCAAAACTCACTTGCAAACCATCAACAAGTTAGCAGCGGCTCGTTTGTTTATTGGTAAAAACCCCAGAAAAAAATCCAAAATTAACAAAATTACCCGCAACAGTGTCTTTGCCAGTCAACGGCTCTATTATCTGGCGCGCCACGCCAAGCGTCTGGAGGACATGGAAACATCCAACATTGAAAAGTCGGTGTTATTGCATGAGGAACAGTTACAGCGAGTTAGTAGTGCGGCCAAGCTAGGGGATGTGGGCAATCTTTCCTTTACCGATCAGAGCATCATACTGTCTGAGCAGTTAAGTAAATTAACGACAAAAAACAAACACACGGGAAAGTCGTCTAACAAGATCACAACCAAGGAATTGGACAAGTGGAAACGCAAGGTGGTGCTACTGCAACGAGAAGTGAAACGCTTGCGCAAAAAGCTAAAGCAATGAGGCCGCAGCCCCATGATTAGCCATTCATCTGGGTGAGCAGTTCCTGGCGGGAGGCGATCATGGTTTTATAGGTTTTCATTAAACTGAAGCGATGGGGCGCTTCTTCTACCTGCAAGCGCTTAAGCTGACTTTCCAGCTTGGTAATTTCATTTTGTAGGCGGGACACAATTTCATGATTGCTGCCCTCACCCCGTAAACGATAACTCTCTTGCGCCATCCCATGTTCCCTATGTACCAATGTTCAATCAGGCCATGTTACCAGTTTCAGCAAAAATAGGTATGCCAGTTTCCGACAAGTGGCGTAAGACATTGCTTACAAGGTAAATGGGCACTCACAAAAAGTTACATTACCACCCCTTAGTGATCGACTGTTAGTCAATCCTTAAACCTGTTGAAGGCCACCACTGTAGGAACAATAGCCAGGGTATGCACATAGGTTTATAATGCGCCCCTTAAAATTATTAGAGCATGGTGATATCCGTGGTGAAGAAGTTGTACATTAAGACCCATGGTTGTCAGATGAACGAATACGATAGCTCCCGCATGGCGGACCTTTTGGGGGATTCCCATGAGATGGAGCTAGTGGACACCCCGGAAGAAGCGGACGTATTACTGTTAAATACCTGCTCTATACGCGAAAAAGCCCAGGAAAAAGTCTTTCATCAGCTGGGCCGCTGGAACAAACTCAAGAAGAAAAACCCCGACCTTGTCATAGGCGTGGGTGGCTGCGTGGCCAGCCAGGAAGGGGAAGCCATTCGTAAACGTGCCCCCCAGGTCGACATGGTATTTGGCCCTCAGACTTTGCATCGCTTACCCCAGTTTGTGGATGCCAGCGCCAACAAAATCCCAGTAGTGGATGTGACCTTCCCCGAAATTGAGAAATTTGACCATCTGCCCGCTCCCAAAGTAGAGGGCGCTTCGGCGTTTGTCTCCATCATGGAAGGGTGCAGCAAGTACTGCACGTTCTGTGTGGTGCCCTACACTCGCGGCGAAGAAGTGAGTCGCCCGTTTGACGATGTGATGGTGGAAATCCAGCAACTGGCCGATCAGGGGGTGCGCGAGGTAAACCTGCTGGGCCAAAACGTAAATTGCTACGAAGGGCACACCAAAGACGGTGATGTCATGGATCTGGCCGATGTGATTACCGCCGTGGCCGACGTGGACGGCATTGACCGTATCCGCTTCACCACCAGCAACCCGCTTGAGTTTAGCGACAGCCTCATTCAAGCCTTTGCTGAGGTGCCTGAATTGGTAAGCCACCTGCATTTACCGGTTCAAAGTGGCTCCAACAAGATTTTGGCGGCCATGAAGCGTGGTCACGAAGTGGATATGTACATCGAAAAAATCCGCCGCATCCAACAGGTGCGCCCGGATATTAGCATCAGCTCAGACTTCATTATTGGCTTCCCAGGAGAGAACGAACAAGACTTCCTGGATACTATGTCTCTCATTGCTGAGATTGGCTTCGATACCTCTTTCAGCTTCGTCTACAGCCCTCGTCCGGGTACACCTGCGGCCGAGCTTGAGGACGATACCCCCATGGACACCAAGAAACAGCGCCTGCAAATACTGCAAGACCGCATCACCCAAAATGCCCAGCAAATTGGCCGACGCATGGTGGGCAAGGTAGAAACCATTCTGGTCACCGGCGTGTCTCGCAAAGACCCGGGCAAGCTCATGGGGCGCTCCGAGAATAACCGCTCGGTTTACTTCCCCTGCGACGACCAGAGCTTGATTGGTAAGTTTGTTAAGATCAAGATTGAAGAATCCCTTACCAACAGCCTGATTGGCCGCTTATTATTGGAAGAAGGGGTGTTTTAACACCCTGCTCTTTCATAGCGACTTTACTCCCAGTTGTGGACATAATAACTAGATGACAACCGCCAACGCCCATACGCGTACCGCCCAAAGTGAGTTCTACCTAGAACCAGAAGACGCTCGCCGCCTGTCTAACTTGAGCGGCCATCTGGACAGCCACATCAAGCAAATCAGCAAACACTTTCAAATTAGAGTGTTTAACCGTGGCAACCACTTTAAAGTGGCCGGCGAGGCGCGAAGCGTGGATCATGCCACGCAAATTATTCAGCGCCTGTACCGCGAGACCCACAACGGCACCGATATCACCAGTGAGCTGATTCAGCTGTTGTTGCAAGAGGCCGACATCGATATCGCCTATAACAAACAACACAGCGATGAAGGACACCACAAACCCGTGGTATTGCGCACCCCCAAGCTGATCATAAAACCCCGCGGCCCTAACCAGCAGAACTATGTACGTTCCATCATCAAGAATGACATTAATTTTGGCATTGGCCCGGCCGGTACCGGCAAGACCTATTTAGCCGTGGCCTGTGCGGTGGAAGCGCTTCTACGTGACGACGTGCAAAAGGTCATCCTAGTGCGTCCGGCAGTGGAAGCCGGTGAAAAATTGGGCTTTTTACCCGGAGACTTGGCGCAAAAAATCGATCCTTACCTGCGCCCTTTATACGATGCCTTGCACGAAATGCTGGGCTACGAAAAAGTCACTAAGCTGCAAGAGCAAAATATCATTGAGATAGCGCCCTTGGCCTATATGCGCGGTCGCACCTTAAGCAACGCCTACGTTATTCTGGATGAAAGCCAAAACACCACCAAAGAACAAATGAAGATGTTTTTAACCCGCATCGGCTTTGGCACTAAAGCCGTGGTGACCGGCGACATCACTCAGGTGGATTTACCACGGGGCACTCGCTCTGGCCTTGCCCATATTATGCATGTATTAAAAGATGTGGACGGCATTGGGTTTACCCAGTTTGCCAATAAAGATGTGGTGCGCCACCCGCTGGTGCAACGCATAGTCGACGCCTACGATGTGCATGAGGCGCAGGTGGTGGCTCAAAACCTAAAAAAAGAAATGGAAGACAAAGCCAGTGGATCCAAACCATAATGAATGTGCATGAAGCCCAAGCAGTAGCGCAAAACCTAAAAAGAGAGATGGAAGACAAAGCATGATTATCGTGGACATGCAGATTGCCAGCGAGCATAAAGAACTGCCTAGTCAGGAACAACTCACCCTGTGGGCACAAACCGCACTGCAAGGTTTAAAAGATGAAGCCGAATTAAGCATTCGCCTGGTGGATGAAAGCGAAAGCCAACAACTTAATTTGGAGTATCGTGGCAAGGACAAACCTACCAATGTATTGTCTTTCCCCTTTGAAGTGCCCGAAGCATTACAGGGATTAGATGAGGTAGGCCACCTTATTGGCGACCTCATCATTTGCACCCAGGTAGTGGAAAATGAAGCCAAGCAACAAAATAAGTCACTCATGGACCATTGGGCGCACATGGTGGTACACGGCTGCTTGCATTTGTTAGGGTACGACCATATAACGGATGAAGAGGCGCAGGTAATGGAAGATTTAGAGCGCGTTATCCTTAGCAAACTGGACATTAGCGACCCCTACCTTCTGGATGAAGAGCGCTAATTGAAGACGAATGACTGAAGCGTAATTATTAAAAAATAGTTACTCCATATTAATCACCGAATGAGACTATGAAAGAGCGACCGAAAACTCCTGTATTTGGCTGGCTGGCCAACTTGAATATATTCAAGGGCAATCCCAAGAGCCGCAAAGAAATCAAACACCTGTTGCGTGAAGCACAGGAACGCGAGCTGGTGGACAGCGACGCCCTCTCCATCATGGAGGGCGCCATTCAGGTGGCCGACATGCAAGTGCGTGAGATCATGATTCCACGCTCGCAGATGGTGTGCGTCAGCATCGACCAAAAGCCCAAGGAGTTTTTAGCCAACATCATAGAGTCTGCTCACTCTCGTTTCCCGGTATTAGGAGAAACAGAAGATGATGTGCTGGGCATATTATTGGCCAAGGATTTACTGGACCTAGTACTGGAAGAAAACACCGATAACTTTCGTATTAAAGACATCATTCGCCCAGTAACGTTTGTGCCAGAAAGCAAACGCTTAAATGTATTGCTTAAAGAATTTCGCGCCACCCGCAATCACATGGCCATAGTGATTGATGAATACGGTGGCATCGACGGCCTAGTGACCATCGAAGATGTGCTGGAACAAATTGTGGGCGATATTGAAGACGAACATGATTTTGACGAAGACGAAAATTTCATCAAACAAATTGATGATACGACCTTCATGGTAAAGGCCCTCACCCCCATCGACGATTTCAACGAGGTGTTTGGTTGCCAATTTTCAGAAGAGGAATTTGATACCATCGGAGGCATAGTGGTTGAGAAATTTGGCCGCCTGCCTGACTGCGACGAGAGCATTACCATCGGCCCGTTCAGTTACAAAATTGCCAACGCCAACAGCCGGCAAATACACTTATTAGAAGTGACTCGCATCGAACAAAACGGTTAACCTAGGCCCGCTATTGCGGGACAGAATAAGAAGAATATTTTGCAAACAACAACACTTCTACCCATGTTTTCATGGATAAATCGACCTGGCTTTCCAGGTCATTTTTTTGCTTTATTGTGCGGCGCCATACTGCCATTTAGCTTTGCCCCTTATGATATTTGGCCCCTGCAGTTTGTGGCGGTGGCGTTATTTTATGTCTCCCTTAAACATTTAACCCCGCGCCAAGCCCTGTGGCGCGGATGGTGGTTTGGGTTAGGTACTTATGCCGCCGGCGTCAGCTGGGTGTATGTGAGCATACATGTGCACAGCCATACTCCAGCGGTGCCTGCGTTTTTTATGACGCTATTTTTTGTAGCCGGATTGGCGTGGTTTTTTGCCGCCATGAGTTACAGTTTTCAGAAATTCTTTAGCCAACAAAAATATGCCTTCATTGCTTTTGCCTGTACCTGGTTATTATTTGAATGGAGTCGCAGTTGGTTTTTAACCGGCTTTCCCTGGCTGTACCTGGGAGACGCACACATCAATACCCCACTAAAGGGTTTCGCCCCTTTGTTGGGTGTATATGGCATCGGTTTCATGGTAACGCTAAGTGCGGCACTGGTGCGAGATTGGCCCTGGTCTACACAATGGAAAAAGGGCCTGGCACTATTGGCAGCCCCTTGGGCATTAGGCGCCTGCTTGTCCTTAATTTCCTGGACCCAGAGCGTTGAAAACGGCGACATTCAAGTGGTGGCCATTCAGGGCAATATTCCTCAAGAGCGCAAGTGGTTAGCGGAAGAAATCTACCCCACGTTAGAGAAATATCGCAGCGCCAGCGAAAAAAACTGGCAGGCCGATTTAATTCTTTGGCCCGAGACCGCCATTACCGTGTTACATCATCAAGCTAAAGAATATTTAAAGTATCTTGATGAAGAAGGGCAAAAAAATAACAGTACTTTAATTACCGGCATTCCTTACCAACAAGGACCAGATGAACATTATCCTGGTGCCTATCACAACAGTATTTTAGCTCTGGGTGAAGGCAGTGGTTTATACCACAAGCAAAAACTGGTGCCCTTTGGTGAATACATGCCACTACCCGATAGCTGGCGCCCATTACTTGAATTTTTCAACATTCCCATGTCTGAATTTAGACCCGGCTCAGATCAGCAATCGCTATTAAAGGTAAGCAGCGAAACAACGACTTACAACATTGCGCCCTTCATTTGTTATGACGTGGCCTACCCTGACTTTGTAGCATCGCTTGCCCGCGACAGTGGCTTAATGATTACCATCAGCAACGATGCCTGGTTTGGCAGCAGCATTGGCCCTAAGCAACACTTGGGGCTGGCACGCATGCGCGCTCTAGAAAATGGCCGCTATCTATTGCGCAGTACCAACACAGGCATCACCGCATTAATTGATCATAGGGGAGACATTGTGGCGAGCCTGCCGCAGTTTGAGTACGGCGTATTAAAAGCTCAGGCCCAAATTATGAGCGGCAATACCCCGTTTAATATTTGGGGTAGCTGGCCGCTGTTGATATTTTGCTTTGGTTTTTTAGGCTGGCTCACGTATCTAAAACGCGCCACCCAACCTCAGTCTAACGACGCCAATGAGCAGCAAGTTTAGTAGAGCACTAGGCCAGCTGCAGCCTGGCCAGTTCATTTTGATTGCGTAACGCATCCGCTTTACAGCCAAATAATTGAATATCATTTGGGGTGATAAGAATAACCTTGTCATCCTTCAAGCCCACAAAGCCGGCCCGATATTCACTAACAAACCCTTGCTCGCTTAACTCAAGACAACTCGCTTCGGTTAAATCCACCAGCTCCATGAGCCCGTTACCTAGTTCATCATTGATGAGCATGGCGTTTTTATAAAGGGCTAAAAAATCCTTGTGCAACACCAACACTAACCCATTGGAAAAAGTTAACCATTGAGTATGCGCCTGCACGCCTGTTGCGAAGTACTCACATTTTTCTATGATGTCGGAACTGCCCGATAAAATCATGATTCAACCCATTAGCCATTTTTAACCCAGTTTACTACATGCTGGAGATATAGTTGGCCAAAGGTTCAATCTCGTCCTGTTTAATGGCTCGCATGATTTTCACCATGGGGGAATTTGAACGAGCTTTTTCACCGTGTTTAAAGGCATTAAGGGTTTTCAGCAAAAAGGCTTTTTTCTGCCCCGCCAGGCGCGGCAGATCTTTATTGCCTAAACCCGTCTCCCCATGACAGGCAAAACAGAAACTCTGGTACCTTTCCTTGCCCTGTACCGAGCCCTCATGATTCTCACTCACCGCCACCTTTCTGGACGCAAAGTATAAGGCGATATTAATGCGCTCTTGCTCGGTGAGCATCTTGGCTAACTGCTGCATCACGTAATTTTTACGATCTCCACTGGCAAACAACTGAAACTGCTTTAACAGGTATTCCGGGTTCTGCTGGGCCAGATTGGGGATGTACTCTTTAACGCTATTGCCATCTTTACCATGACAATAACCACACAACAAAGAGCGCTCCTTGCCCGCTGCGATAGCCGCTTGATAAGCGTCTGCATCGCCCTTAATTTGGGTCATTTGCTCATTTAGGCTATCGTATTCCGTCGCCCAACCCGCCCCTGACAAGACTAGACTCACTGACAAAAATAAGGTTTTAAACAACACGTATTAACTCTCAATTGGTACCCAATATAGGAGGCGCAAGGTATCCAAATGGAGAGTCCATATCAATAACGTGCCGACACTTCCCTCAAGAAGTTAAGCAAAACCTAATATGGATCAATGTTTGGCATATTCAAGGTCCAATTAACCCCCAAAAAAGCCATTAAAGTCTGCGGCCAGGGGGGCGAAAGAGCGGCGGGTAACTAGTGCCCTAACGGCCAATCTAAGGTATCCTTGGCAGCTATTTTTTTAAGCAAGCTCGTCAAACATGCAAGAGTCATATAACCCCAAAGAAATCGAGTCTCAGGTACAGCAAGACTGGGCCAAAAATCAGGTCTTTAAGGCCGTAGTAGACAACAATCGTGAGAAATTCTACTGCCTCTCCATGTTCCCTTACCCGTCGGGCCGATTACACATGGGCCACGTGCGCAACTACACCATAGGCGATGTAATTGCTCGCTATCAGCGCATGCAGGGTAAAAACGTGATGCAACCCATGGGTTGGGACTCATTTGGTTTGCCAGCTGAAAATGCCGCCATCAAACACAACGTGGCACCAGGCAAGTGGACTGACGAAAACATCGATTACATGAAGGACCAGTTAAATACCTTGGGGTTTGGTTATGACTGGGATAGAGAACTTGCCACCTGTAAACCTGAATACTATCGCTGGGAACAATGGTTTTTCACCAAACTGGTAGAAAAAGACCTGGCCTACAAAAAAGTATCGGCAGTAAACTGGTGCCCTCACGATAAAACCGTATTGGCCAACGAACAGGTTATCGACAACTGCTGCTGGCGTTGTGACACCCCTATTGAACGCAAAGAAATTCCTCAGTGGTTTATCCGCATTACCAATTACGCCGAAGAATTACTGAACGATTTAGACCAGCTAGACGAATGGCCTGAAAAAGTGAAAGCCATGCAACGTAACTGGATTGGCAAGAGCCAGGGCGTTGAGATGACCTTTGACATTAAAGGCCGTGAAGACAGCCTTGAGTCTATTAAGAGTTTAGACATCTATACCACCCGCCCAGACACCCTAATGGGCGTGAGTTACTTAGCCGTAGCCGCCGGTCACCCATTGGCCATCGAAGCCGCCCAAGGTAACAGCGAGTTAACCGCGTTTATCGAAGAATGTAAGTTAGGCGGCACCGCCGAAGCCGACATTGCCACCATGGAGAAAAAAGGTTGCGCCACCGGCATTACCGCCATTCACCCTATCTCGGGCAAAGAAGTGCCTGTATGGGTCGCCAACTTTGTATTGATGGGTTACGGCACCGGTGCTGTGATGGCCGTTCCTGCTCACGATCAACGTGATTTTGAATTTGCTAAAAAGTACAACCTTGAGATTAATCAGGTCATTGCCCCAGCCAAAAAAGAAGAGTGCGACATTGAAAACGCCGCCTTCACCGAGAAGGGCAAGCTTATCAACTCAGGTGAGTTTGACGGGCTAACCTCGGCCAAGGCCTTTAAAGCCATTACCTATAAGTTAACGCAATTAGGCAAGGGCAAAACCCAAACCAACTACCGCCTAACCGACTGGGGCGTGAGCCGCCAGCGTTACTGGGGCACACCTGTGCCCATGATCAATAAAGCCAATGGCGAGCAAGTCGTCACGCCTGAGCACATGTTGCCGGTTGAGCTACCCACAGACGTGGTCATGGACGGGGTGAACAGCCCCATTAAAAATAACCCTGACTTTGAAAACATTGAATTTGGCGGCGAGCAGGCATTCCGTGAAACCGATACCTTCGATACCTTCATGGAGTCATCTTGGTATTACGCCCGTTATTGCTCGCCACAAGACGACACACAAATGATTGACCCACAGGAAGCCAATTACTGGCTACCTGTGGACCAATATATTGGTGGCATCGAACACGCCATCTTGCACTTGTTATACGCGCGCTTCTTCCACAAATTATTGCGTGATGCTGGCCTTGTACAAGGGGATGAGCCTTTCAAGAAGCTGTTGTGTCAGGGCATGGTATTGGCCGATGCGTTTTCTTACCAGAATGAGAATGGCGGTAAGGAATGGGTTAACCCAGGTGATGTAGAGCTTGAGCGTGACGATAAGGGCCGTGTACTTAAGGCAAGCTTTGAAGACAAGGTATTAAGCCACGAGGGCATGATCAAGATGTCCAAGTCCAAGAACAATGGTGTGGACCCGCAAGAAGCCATCGACTTGTACGGCGCCGACGTGGTGCGTTTGTATACCATGTTTGCCGCGCCTCCAGAGCAGTCCTTGGAATGGTCAAATTCCGGGGTACAGGGCGCTCAGAAATTCTTACAGCGTATCTGGCGCTTGGCCACCGAGGTTCTTGATGGCCAAACCATTGAAGCACTGAACAGCGATGCCTTAGACGACAACCTTAAAGCCGCCCGTCGCAAGACTCATGAAACCATTCAAAAGGTAAGCGACGACATTGGCCGCCGTTACGCGTTTAACACTGCCATTGCTGCCATCATGGAGTTGATGAATACGCTAACCAAGCTAGACAAAAAAGACAGCGCCGCGCGCAGTGTATTGAAAGAAGCGTTGAATGCCATCACCCGTATGCTGGCCCCTATTACGCCACATATTAGTCATACCCTATGGCAAGAACTGGGCAATGACGATTCTATTTTGGATGCTCCATGGCCTGAAGTGGATGAATCGGCCCTAGTACGCACCAGCATTCAAATTGTGGTGCAGGTGAACGGCAAGGTACGTGGCAAGATTGACGTGCCAGCCAATGTGGACCAGGACGGTGCCATCGCCGCCGCTAAGCTGGATGAAAAGGTACAAAGCTTCATCGACGGCAAAACCATACGTAAAGAGATTTATGTACCGGGCCGCTTAGTGAACATTGTTGCTAACTAGCGTTGTTATGTAGGAGGTCACCCCGTGGCCGATTCTCTATCGGGCAGGGGCTGCCCTCCTACAACAGCCAAATAATTATTAAGAGCCAGGGAAACATGCTGACAATACGCCGAAACATCCTATTACTGATCACCCTGTTCATGGTGGGTTGCGGCTGGCACCTTAAGGGCCAGGTGGAATTGCCCATCGGCCTGCGAATTTTGAACCTGCAAGCCAGCGCGGTGAGCTTTGATACTCAAAAGCTGCTGAAGCAGGCTCTTGTGAGCAATGGGGTCACCCTGGCCCTGGATGCCCCTTATACCCTTAAGATTCTGCAAGACACGGCCAAGAAGCGCACCCTGGCCGTTACCACAGGTGCCCGCGCCAGCGAATTTGAACTGATTCAAACCCTTAAGTTTGTATTGCTTGATGACAAGGGAGAGCCGCTTGGCGTGCCCTTGGAAGTTACCACCTATCGCACTCAGCTGTACGATAACGACGCGGTCATAGGCAAAGCACAGGAAGAACAGAACCTGCGCCGTCAAATGAAGCGCGATAACGCCAGCAAGCTGTTACAGCGTTTACAAAAAGTATCCCTTAAGCGCAGCGAGTCTTAACGTGCGCCTTAAACCAGAGCAACTTGGCCAACACCTGCAGCAAGGGCTAAAACCCCTTTACATCATCAGTGGTGACGAGCCCCTGCTAACCCAGGAACTGGGGGATCAAATACGGGCCGCCGCCCGCCACAATGGCTTTGATGAGCGGGAAGTTCACAATGTAGACGCCAAGTTTGATTGGGGGACGTTGTTGGAGTCGGCCAATGCCTTGTCTTTGTTCAGCTCACGTAAGGTCATTGAGATTCAGCTGCCTGGCGGCAAGCCTGGCGATAAAGGTGGCAAGGCCTTAAGCGCCCTAATGGCCCAGCCCAACCCGGACAACCTTATATTATTGGTATTGCCCAAGGTGGATAAAGGCACCCAAAACAGCAAGTGGTTCAAGACCCTGGATAAAGTAGGTGCCTTCATCGCCCACTGGCCCATCGAGCGCTCACAGCTACCCGGCTGGATCGCCAACCGCATGCGGGGCTACCAGATGTCGGCCGATCGTGAGGCTTTAGCCTTATTAGCCGACCGCACCGATGGCAACCTGCTGGCCGCCGCCCAGGAGATTGAAAAGCTGAGGATGCTGGGTAACCCCAAAATCACCCTGGACGACATTGAAAATTCAGTGGGGGATGCCAGTCGTTACGATGTGTTTGCCCTAAGCGAGACGGCATTAAAGGGCGATAGTGTGCGCAGCCTGCATATCTTAAGTGTGTTACAAGCCGAAGGCCTGCATGCTCTGCAACCCTTGGCGATACTGGCCAACGACATTCGTTTGCTTATGAGTTTTAGCCAGCTCACCAGTAACGGCCTGCCCGAAGATAAGGCCTTGCAGCAGCTAAAAGTGTTCTGGCCCAAGAAACAAAGCCAGATAAAAGGGGCGGCCCGTCGCCTGTCTGTTAAGAATGTGCAGCAAAGCTTAATTTTGTGTAAACAAATCGACTTTGCCTGCAAAGGTTTGTTACAAGATGACGCATGGCGCCTGCTCAGCCAGCTGATTATAAAACTTTGTGGCATGAGCATTGTGCCTGATAGAGCCTAGGGCTTTTAAAAGCGTCGCCTAAAGCACAAAACCCCCTCCAAACTAGGGCTAAGTCTCACTTTTAGCCCTAATCATTCCATTTCCTCTCTCGATTACATTAAAGCTGTTTGTCATCACCATTGCTCACTAAACACTCACGGACATAACACGCCAGCTCACCGATACTTAAAACATGAAATAACACACGCATTTGACGCAAGCAGTGAGGCTATTATGGGTTATGCAATTCAACAGGAAGCAAACAACGCTGATTTAATTTGGGGATTAAATCATATTACTCAACAGCAGCGCGCCACAGATTTTGTTAAGCGCTTTGAAAACAAACTGTGTGTGTATTCGCCCAGTGTGAGTCAGCTGTACAGCAACTACAGTATTTTCTTTCCTGAAGATCAAAACAAAAGCATGGTGGTATTGCCTGACCCTTATTCGTTTCATGACACGTTTAATCACATTCCAGAAGAAGCCATTCAGCCCACTGGTTTGCACATTATTCCAGGGGAAACTATTAACCGTGAAGGCTTGTATATTGTTATCACCCAGAAAGATAAAAATGTGCGTTCAATTCCAATTCCGTTTAAAGAAGGTTTACGTCAAATATTAAAACGCTTTCAAGGTAACGATCCGTTTTTGCCTATCTTGAAAAAAGGTGACCTTAGAGAATTTGATTCCGACATGCCTTGTTTGCACCTGCACAGATTACGTTTAGGTGCGCTGGATAATTTTTCAATGCTGGAGCGTTTGGGTGTTAAAAATATTATCAGTGAAAAAATTATGGGAATTTATCGTGAAGCATAATTCATAGAAGGCAGCGGTGAATAAAATAAAATTGGGGAGTCATGGATGACGATTGCCGCTCACTGAGCGGCTTTTTTATGTACAGGATGTACGGTATGACGCGGTGCCATGGATGGCAAGGAGCGGCGTTGTGCAGCTGCCACTATCTAATTATGGTCGGTATCCTAAAGTTGCAGGAACAATATTTTAGGGTATGTCCAGGGATGGACGGTATGACGCGGTGCCATGGATGGCAAGGAGCGGCGTTGTGCAGCTGCCACTATCTAATTATGGTCGGTATCCTAAAATTGCAGGAACAATATTTTAGGGTATGCACAGTCAAGGTTTTTGCTCCAGGAAAATCCTAAGCACTTACATCCATGTAAGCAATGATAGAATACCAATAGACTTAATTGAGGTCGCGGTGTCACCGTCCATGAGAGCTCTTTGGCACCCATCGACAATTGCTCCATGTATTGCCCTAATAAGTCACCTTCGTGTGACAATGCCAAAACATCTCACTCAGAACAAGTGTTAATCCACCTATCGTCAAACAGGCTAATAATTAATTTATTGTCGGGGTGTGAATTAGGAAGGAGTTTATAAAATGAGAGGGTACAGTCATTGAACAATTCAGGAATTTCCCTATTTATCTGATAATAGATAAACCACAGACTTTTGGCCGAACATTAATTAACAACATAAATATTCAATCAAAAACTAAAACTCAATCCAAATTGAACCCGAGTTTTATCTTCATAAACATTCCCCGTCAATACATAAGGATCTGATGACAAGTCACGTTGAAACGTCGCACTTAACTCCAATTCATAACTAGCTACGTTTAAAATTTTTGCCAGCCGCCCATCAATGCGTTCAATCAAAAACCGGTCATCGGCTTCATCGCTTAACTGATCCATTTTATCGGCCTTCATATAACTAAGTGTTGAGTTGAGTTGAAAAGGCCAACTTTGCAACCAGGAAAGTGTCGTGGTATTTTGTGCATAAATACGCAACATGACAATTTCTCGATTATTAGTACTGGCATTAGTAAATGCTCCCACCACACCTGCATTCCATCGAATCTGACCTTTTTCCCAGGGAGTAAAATTCAACATCCACTCCACCCCTTCAAAACGAATACTAAGATTTTCTTCGGTGGTGAATTCGGACAACCTAAGAGATTGATAGTACACATCGGCTAAATGTTCATGAAAGATACGAACATCAGCCTCTAGGTCCAACCAAGCCACTCGCCCGTAATAGCCTATTTCATAAGATTCTATAAACTGATGATCAAGTGTATTTGGACCCTGCTGGTTTTGATAAAAACTGGTGCCATTTAGACTTGCTGTACTTTGTGCACCATCCAAAGTGAAAGTCCAATCCGCTTTTTGTTCAAACAAGTCAGGGCTGCGCACCGACTCACTATAAACAGCCCGCAAGGATTGACTGGGAGTAACCTTATAATTAAGGGCCACTCTGGGGGCATATACAAAGTCGGCACTGCTCTCTTTTTCTGTCATCAACCCCAAATGAACGTTCAATACATCGCTTGCCTGCCAAGTAGCACTGCCAAATAAACGAGCGGTATTATTGGTCAGCCGTCCACCTAAATAGGTATGTGATTCCACCGCATCGCGTCGAAAGCTGGCTCCACTTACCATGGTTAACTCTGGAGAATAAATAAAGGTATCTTGAATTTCCACATCGAAACGATATTCATCAATGTCAGCATTGATGGTGCCGTTAACCGGGACTAACCCCGTTGCTCCAGGGTATAGAGTAATTACAGAGGTTGCTAAATCCACTTCCGCTTGAGTCGTAATAAAAGGAGTGGGATCAGCCCCAGCTGTAATAGCATTAGCCGCATCTGGATTAAGCGTAAATAATTCACGTAAATCATCATCTAAAAAAGCCACTGGCACGTTTGCTACATCTATAGCCTGTCGCTGGCTATATTGGGTGGCATAAGTATTAATCTGTAGCTGGTGTTTATGACTGTAATCCCTAGTCCAACGTAAACCGAGCTCCAGACGCGCTTCACTCACTTCATTTTGATTGGTTTGATAGGCCACCTGATCGGCCAGTTCTTTATTGGCATCTAAATAAACTAAAGAAGTCTCCAGTTCCCCAGCAGAATCCAATGGGCGATGGGTTTCTATATCAATGAAGCGCGCACTACGATGATCTTTCTGACCTTCAAAACCGTCATCTGTTTTTTGGGCAAAAGAGACACGATAGTCGGTATCACCCATAACGCCGCCATCTTTTAAGTAAATATTGTCTTCACCGTTATTGCCCTTTTTTACCGATACCGTAGAGCCATAGGTATCGGCAGGGTGCTTGGTTAAGATATTAATAATGGCCTGAAAGGCATTTGAGCCATAGCTAGCGGCATTGGGGCCACGAACAATTTCGATGCGCCGAATATCCTCCAGTGCCACCGGCATTTCAAACCAGCTCACCGCCGCCACCACCGAGCGGTACATGGAACGGCCATTCACTAGCACTTGCAGGTTTTTGGGAAAGGCAGCCGGACCGCCATGGTAATGCACCGCATCGCTGTTGTTGTTGCGATCGGGGCCCACCATCATGCCAGGCACATAGCGCAATAATTCAGATAGCGAGGTGACCCCCAACTGCTTAATTAAGTCGGCCTCAAGAATGGTCACACTGGCCGGCACATCGGCCTGGTGTTGCTGAATACGGGTGGCGGTTAGTACCACCGGCATGGAAAACTCTTCGAACTCGGGCAGTTCATTAAAAGCACCAAATTCCATCTCTTGCTGCGCCCAATTGCTTGCACTAAAAACAAAGGTAACAATAAACCAAAAAAACACACTGCTGCTTTTCATTATCCATCACACCCCAATAAGTGCCAGTAACAGACACAGTCCAACCTTCGCTAATAAATAGCGCCTGATGGTTGGGCTAAATAAGCCAAGTTATTTTTGAGTATAGATGAGATTTACAAAGTGCAATATTTGCACAACATAGAATTGTTACGCTGAAATAGGCTCTTGGTCATCAAACCAAGCGCCCTGTGTTTGACTAGGCGTTGTTATAGCGGGTTTTGACAATGCGCGACAAGGCCGGACGCCAGGCCTTGGGCTTGATACCAAAGGTATACAGCAGTTTTTTACAGGCCAGTTTAGGGGTGGATTCGGCAAACAGTGTATTCATGTCATGACTGGCGTCGGGGCTAATTTCATCCACCTTAAGGGCTTCATGCTGACGGGCCTCGGCCACCACCACTTCAGAGAATTTAAACAAGGTGGTGGGTTCTGCGCTGCAATAATGGTAAGTGCCCCACAGCTCGGCGAAACGCGCTTGTTCGGCCATGCCCAACAACACTGCCGCCACATCGCAGGCCGAGGTGGGTGATAATTGCTTGTTGTCGGAAAGGTACAGTTGCTGGTGTTGTTGTGCCAGCGACAATAGCCGAGTTACATCGTCCTCCCCTTGAGAACTGAATAACCAGCCACTGCGTAAAATCATATGTTGTTCACAACTGGCGATGGCTTCCTCCACCGCCAGCACATCCTGACCCGCTTGTGACTGAGGATAGGGCTGATCTTCTTCTTTAAACAACTCCCCTTCCTGCCCTGCAAATACTTTATTGTTGGATAACTGCAATAAACCCACATTTTGTTCGCTGCATACCTTGGCCAACACAGTGGCCATTTTGGCGGTGGTGCCAAACGGAGAAGCCATCACACAGTTAATGATGAAGCTGGCTTCCAGTTCTTTCACTTTTTGTTGGGTAGCGGACTGATCGGTTAAGTCCCAGTCCTTAAATGAGATGGCGTGCAGGGAAATGCTCTGGGCCTGGGCCAGCTCGGTGAGCGCCTGGCCCACTGGGGTATCGCTTCCTAAAATAACTAAGTGAAATGACTGCAACATGTAACCCGCGAACCTGCCTAAAAAATCAAAAAATCTTCTAGGCAGAAGGTAGCAAGCTTGCCCCTATAAAACTAGGGGCACACTAAGAGATAACTAAGACTTAACCAGCTCACCTTCTGCGGGTTGCACTTTGCTCTTGCCTTCCATCAACACATAAAGGGTAGGCAATACCAACAGACACACGAAGGTGGTAAACAGGATACCAAAGCCTAACGACACTGCCATGGGGGTGATAAATTTGGCCTGACGGGAGGTTTCAAACACCATGGGGGCCAGGCCACCAAAGGTGGTAAGTGTCGTCAACAAGATGGGACGGAAACGGCGCTCACAGGCATCCATGATGGCCTGCTTCACCTCTACACCTGAGCGTTTTAGCTGGTTGGCATAGTCCACCAGAATGAGGCTGTCGTTCACCACCACCCCGCACAAGGCCAGCATGCCCATGATGGCAATGATCGATAGACCATAACCCAGCATCAATAAACCACAAATGGCGCCCACTACCCCAAACGGAATCACCGCCATAATTAACAAGGGCTGTTTATAACTGCGAAAAGGAATGGCCAACAAAATGTAAATGCCCATCAAGGCAAACAACAAACCGGTTTGTAAACTGCTGGCACTTTTTTTGTTATCAGCCTGACGGCCGCCATAACCAATATTAACGCTGGGGTATTTGGCCTTAAGCGCTCCCAGGTATTGTTCTTCCAAAGTAGACTGCAGGTTAGGAATCATAGACCTGGGTTCCACCGCGGCACTGATGGCCACCACTTGTGTGCCATTTTCACGTTGAATCTTGGCCGGTGCTCGCCCCTTTTGTAAATTGGCCACACTGTTTAGCGGTACACGGGCACCACTTGGGGTGACAATTATAAGCTGCTCTATGTCCGCCTGATATTGGCGCTCATTCTCGGGCAAACGAACCAATACAGTCACCTCATTTTTACCCCGTTGCTGGCGCAACGCGCGGGCACCGTATAAAGAATCACGTACTTGTCCGGCTACATTACTAGCACTTAAGCCTAGGCTGCGCCCCTGGTCGTTAAGTTCGATGTCCCATTGGGGTTTGCCGCTGGTGAGACTGTTGGTCACATCTTTCACCGCACTGAGGGACTCTAAAATTTCTTTCAGTTCATCACTGGCCAAGGCTAAAGAGGGTGCATCGCTGGATTGTAGTTTCATGGTGAAAGGTCGGCCGCCCCCTGGGCCACCGCCACGTTCGGCATCAAACGAGATACTCTTCACCCCGGCCACATCCCCCAGTTGTTGGCGCCACATTTGTACCACCTCATTAGTGCTGTAGGGCCGTGACTCACCAGGAATTAAACGAGCGTCTATTTCGATGCTGGTGCCGGTGATTTCAGACTTCATGCTCACCAAAAATTTTCCGTGTTCGGCTTCGATGGGTTTAATCATTTGTTTAAGGGCGGCCTCCCCTAAATCACGAGCATGCAGGGTTTGCTTGAATGGGGTATTTTGCGGCATCTCAATCTGCAAGATGGCCGACTCCCCCTCCAGCACAGGAAACTGGGTAAAGCCCATGCGCCCACTGATGGGAAATGCAAATACCACACACGCCACCGCCACCGCCACCGCCAGAGTAATGCCCGGCTGTTCCAGAATGCGGCCCAACATGGGTCGATAATGGGCGTGAATCACATAGCGCAGGCGCTGATCAATTTTTTCCTGAATGGCATCGAGCTTTTTCCCCAGTTTTGAATTTGGGCGATTTCTTAAATGCGCAATGTGAGCCGGTAAAATAAACAAGGCCTCCACCCAGGAAATGGCAAAACAAAAAATTACCACTAGGGGAATCACCATCATGATTTTACCCATGCCGCCGGGCATAAATAATAACGGCATGAAGGCCACTATATTGGTGAGAATAGAAAAGGTAAGCGGTATTTTAACTTCCTTGGCCCCTTGTATGGCGGCATCCACACGGGAATAGCCCTTGGCCAAATTTTCATAAATATTTTCCCCAGCAATGATGGCGTCATCCACCACTATCCCCAGGGAAATGATAAAGGCAAACATGGACACCATATTGATGGAGACATCCATGTAAGGCAAAAATAACATAGCCCCTAAAAACGACGTTGGAATCCCCATGGTCACCCAAAACGCCAAACGGTATTCGAGGAATATACCCAATAAAATAAACACCAATAACAAACCTATGAAGGCATTTTTGAGCAACAGCCCTAAACGTTGGCGATACATTTCAGCGTCGTCATCCACCACGGTTATGTCCATGCCTGGCGGTAACATGGCTTCTATATCGGGCCACATGTCATAAATACTGTCAGCCACTGTAGTGGGGGTTTGGTCACCGGCACGAAAAACACTAAACTTCACACTGTGATTACCATCCAGGGTAATCAGATTGGGGGTATCCTCAAAACCTTCCTTAATGGTGGCCACGTCTTGCAGTCGCAATACCACGCCTTGGGCATCACTTAAAATAGGTAACTGGGCAAATTCACCTGCCCAATATTTTCGATCGTTAAGGGTCACTAAAATATCGCCCCCCTGGGTTTTTACCGTACCGGCACTTTTTTCAACCGCATTATCAACGATAATTTTGGCCACTTGCGACAGGGTTAAATTGTATTTTTCTAAATTTAAACTGGAGACCTCCACATGAATTTCTTCTTCGGGGGCGCCGCGGATTTCCACTTGCGTTACATGGGGGGATTCCAGAATTTTTTCTTTCACGGTTTCGGCCAGACGTTTCATGGAAAATTTATCCATGTTGCCGTGCAATACGATATCCATGATGTCATTTTTGTGCGCCACCACACCCACCACCGGTTGCTCCATTTGCAACGGAAAGGTGGAGATGCGATTCACTGCCTGCAACACATCCTGATAAACCTGTTGTAAGTCTTCGCCGGTTTGAATATCCACATTGACCCGAGCACTGCCTTCCTGAATGCTAACTTTCACATCCTCTATGCCTTCCAATTCTGACAGGGCATTTTCTATGGGCAATACCACACCCTGCTCCATCTCGGTGGGAGTGGCACCTGGGTAGGCCACATTAACCGTTACCCGGTCCATGCTAAATTCAGGAAATACTTCTTTTTTTATGGTCATGGAGGCCATGAAGCCACCAATCAACAACGCCAGCATCAGCAAATTAGGGGCAATGCCATGACGTGCCATCCAGGCGATGGGGCCGTAATTAAGGGCCGCCTTGAAGTTGTCTGACAGACTCATAACGCACCTTCTTGCTCAGCAAGTGCAGCCGGCTTGTCATGCTTTAATCGCACATCCATGCCTACGCGCGTAATAGCCAAACGACTGTCCAGTAATTCATCGCCGCTTTGAATTGCAACCCGTGCCCAGGTAGTGACACGTCCTTTAAAAAGTACCTGTACGGAGCGTTTTTGCAGCTTTAAATCTTTATCCACCACCCAAACTTTCAAGTCGCCATTTAGATCATCGCTGGACAGCTGAATCAGGTTTTCAAAGCTTTGTCCGTACAGGGTGACCTGCACATAATCGTTGTAACGAATAGGGCTTTTGTCGCTGCTTAATGCCAGCGGATCTTCGATACTAATGAGCACCCTGGCCTGGCGGTCGCTACCATCCACCTGGGGTAAGATGGACAAAATTTTTCCGGTGCGTGTTTGCGTGGCACCCAGTTTGTTTATCTTCACGGTTTGGCCTTGATCCAAAATCTGCATAAAATTTTGTGGCACTTTTACTTCCAGCCAGTAAGCATTCGAGTTAACGATTTCAAAAATCGGCGTGGCGTTATTCACGTAGCCGCCGGTGGAAACCAGTTGTTTCATCACATGGCCATCAAATGGCATTAACAAGGTAGTACGATCCAGATCCAATTGCGCCTTGGCCAGATCTGCCTTAGCGCTTTCTAATGCCGCCTTAGCACTGGCCAGTTGCGGCGCGCGTAATGCCAACGCCTTGGCGGTTTTATTTAATTGAATGCCGGAGAGTTTGTAATCGCTTTTGGCGTTTTGCACTTGCGCCAGTTCCATGTCCAGACTGGCCTGGGCCTGCGTGACTAAGGCCTTCTTTTGTTTGTGCACTAACTCATAATTAGCGCTATCGATATGCGCAAGCTTGCTGCCTTTTTTAACAAAGGCACCTGGAATAACCGTACTGGGGATATTGGTGATTTGCCCGGCAACCAATGCCACCAGCTTGACGCTGGCATTGCTGTTTACCGAAGCGCCTCCCTGCCAAGCAGGGCGTTCATTGGCCGGCTGGAATACCTTGGTTTCTACTAGCGGGGCCATCACCTGCATGGCCCTTTTTTGCGGCTTAGGGGCCGTTTTCACTATGGTATATAACAGCCCAACACCCACCATGAGAATAATCAGGATCAAAGCGTATTTTTTTTGCATGGTTAGTGAACCTAATATGGGCGGTGACTGTAATTATAGTTGCTCTTATTATTGATCACAGGTTCATGAAACCCAACTGCTTTTACATTTCTTTAATGAAGCCGTGAAACCCTCCCTGAAAAACAAACCTATAGCCAAGTTAACTGTTTACCTATTCGCAGAAACAAAAAAGCCCCATTAAAGGGGCTTTAAGATTAAATATGAAGGCTATTCCTAGAACGGAATATCATCATCAAAATCATCAAATGAATTGCTTGGCTGAGCCTGAGGAGCTGCCTGCGGAGCTTGTGGAGCCTGCTGTCGTTGCTGTTGCTGAGGCTGCTGTGGCTGACCATACGGCGCGGCTGGTGCTTGCTGCTGTTGGGCAGGTTGCTGGTAAGCTGGTTGCTGTGGTGCTTGCTGCTGTTGAGCAGGTTGCTGGTAGGCTGGCTGCTGCATGGGTGCGGCAGCGGGGGCTTGCTGAGGCGCTCGTTGCGGAGCAGAGTAACCGCCACCCGCACCAGTGTTCATGCCACCATCTTGGCTTGCGCGGCTATCTAACATGGTCATCTCGTTGGCGATGATCTTAGTGCTGTAACGCTTAATGCCGTCTTTTTCGTATTCGTCGGTGCGCAACTTGCCTTCAACGTAGCACTTGCTGCCTTTTTTCAGGTATTCACCAATAATTTCAGCCAAACGGCCAAAGGCTTCCACACGGTGCCATTCGGTTTTATCGACCTGTTGACCGGTATTTTTATCTTTATAGCCTTCGTCTGTGGCCAGGCTCATGCTAACTACCGCATTACCATTGGGCAGAAAACGCATTTCAGGGTCGCGCCCTAATGTGCCGATTAAAATAACCTTGTTGATACTGCCTCGTGCCATGCTGCTTCCTCGCCTAAATCGGCTAACTTTTTAACGGTTTAAATGTTGAGTAACTTTAATTTTGTGGGGTCGAAGGTCTTGTTGTCCACCTTCAAATAGGCCGCCTGTTCTTTTAACATGATGACCACTTCATCTACGCCCGGCAATGCCAATAACTTGTTTTCAAGCTCAATACTGCTGTCTTGATCCTGATTATTCAGGTTCACCATATAACTGGTGAGATGCTTGGGTTTGGCCATGGTGGCCACTAGCGCAAACCATACCAGTAACAGGGGCAATAATCCCCAAAAAACACCGGCCAACGACATATGTTCACTTAAATAGCCGCCCAGTACGCCGCCTATAAAAGCGCCCAAAAACTGGCTGGTGGAATACAGGCCCATGGCACTGCCCTTAAACCCGGCAGGGGCGAATTTACTGATTAATGACGGAAGGCTCGCCTCCAATATATTAAAGGCCAAAAAGAATAACCACAAAGCCATAATAAGACCAGTAAGGCTGTCGATGCCCAAAGCCAGGCAAGCGACGCTGGCCACCAATAACGCCACCGCCAGCATCAATACTGGCTTCATCTTCTTGTATTTCTCAGCCACGATAATAAACGGCACCATGACGATAAACGCACTGATCATTACGGGTAAATACACTTTCCAGTGCTCCGCTTGGGCCATGCCCGATTGAAATAACGCCACCGGCACGGCCACGAAAGTGCCCACCAAAACCGCATGCAGGGCAAAAATCCCGTAACTAATACGCAGTATTTGCCGATCTGCCATCACATCAATCAGCTGATGAAAAAAAGCTCGGGCATCGCGGGAGCGTACCTGCTGGGTGGGAGTGGGCACGGCGGTGTACAGCAACACTATTGCCCCCAAGGACAATATGGCGGTCAATACAAACAGGCCCGACAAGCCTAACCAGGCGGCTAACACCGGCCCTGCCACCATGGCTAAAGTAAACGATAAACCAATGCTGGCCCCTATGCTGGCCATAGCCTTAGTACGGTTTTCTTCTCGGGTTAAATCCGTCATCAGGGCCATTAGGGTGCTGGCAACAGCGCCGGCCCCTTGTAAGGCGCGACCTAAAATTAACATCCAAATGTTATCGGCCATGGCCGCCAGGGCACTGCCCAGACTAAACAGGATTAAACCCACCAGGATCACCGGCTTACGGCCGATGCGGTCCGACCAGGCGCCAAACGGCAGCTGCAACATGGCCTGGGTTAAACCGTAAGCACCAATAGCTATGCCCACTAGCGTGGCCGTGGCGCCCTGGTATTGGGAGCCATAGAGTGCCAAAACTGGCAAAACCATGAATAGGCCAAACATGCGTAAGGCATAAATCAGGGCGAGGGCTGAAATGGTGCGCTTTTCTAAGGGTGACATACTGGTTACAAAAATAAAAAGAGCGGCATTTTAACAACCTGCCCCCATAATGAGAACCTCTGTGTAACAAGTTGGCAAAAATGGCCAAAAGCTAAGCAATTTGTGAATAACAAAGGCCTGTAGAGCTGTCATTTTGCACATTTTTCCCTACAATGGCCCTAGCTATTGACTCACAATGCAAGGAAAGCAGGATATGGATATCAAGCTACACCCAAAATTATGGCTTTTGGGCCAGAAAAATATTCAAAACTCACTACTGCTGGGTTTTTTACAGCAACAGCTTGATTTCGAGTGCCAAATCCTCGACCCCTATAGCCAAGCGGACAACCACCGTCTGCGCGACGAACATCTAATATGCGTCGATGGCACTGGCTTAAAATATGAGCGTTGCCTGCAAATTCTCGAACAACTTCCCACCGCCAATAAAGTGATTATTATTAACCTGGAAGAAGGCAGCCAACACGAGCAACTATTGCAGTGGCCTAGTGTGAGCGGATTTTTCTATAAGGCTTCCAGCCATAATCAAATTAGCCAAGGGGTTCGCTCCATAATCAATGGTGAGTTGTGGTTTAGCCGCAAGCTATTAAGCCGTTTCATGGCCAGCAACCGCAAGACCCCAACCAAGACTCCCACTAGCGCCTTCACGCTCACCAAACGTGAAAAACAAATTTTAAATTTAAGTGCCAGCGGCGCCAAAAATGCCGAGATTGCCGAAGCACTCAACGTCAGCACCCATACGGTTAAGACACACATGTACAACCTGTTTAAGAAAATTGACGTAAGCAACCGCATACAAGCCATCAACTGGGCCAAGCAGCACCTGCCTGAACATGAGATGACGCTCTAACCCTTCTATTCTGGCATTTGGCGTAACAGTGCATTGCTGTTATGCCACAAGCAAAACAAGCTCATAACAGGTACACTATCGCTTTTTAATTTTGGCAGTTGGCGATTATGGATACCATTTCTCTGCGTGGGGCCCGCACCCATAATCTTAAAGATATCGACCTGGATATTCCCCGCGACCAACTGGTTGTAATTACTGGCCTTTCCGGCTCGGGTAAATCTTCTTTGGCGTTTGATACCCTGTATGCCGAAGGGCAACGCCGCTATGTGGAAAGCCTGTCTACCTACGCCCGCCAGTTTTTATCCTTGATGGAAAAACCCGATGTGGATCACATTGAAGGGTTAAGCCCGGCCATATCCATTGAACAAAAATCTACCAGCCATAACCCGCGCTCTACAGTGGGCACCGTTACCGAGATTTACGATTACCTTAGATTGTTATTTGCCCGTGCTGGCGAGCCCCGCTGCCCGGATCACGGTGAAGTACTGGATGCCCAAAGCATTAGCCAGATGGTGGATCAAATCCTGGAGCTTGAGGAGGGTACAAAATTAATGATATTGGCTCCTGTGGTACAAGCGCGCAAGGGCGAGCACTTGCATTTGTTTGAACAACTGCGTGGACAGGGTTTTGTACGAGTACGAGTAGACGGCATCGTAGTGGACATGGACGATGTACCAGAATTGGATAAAAAGAAGAAACATAATATTGAAGTGGTAGTGGACCGAATTAAAGTCCGTGACGGCTTACAACAGCGTTTGGCCGAATCGTTAGAAACAGCCCTGGGCCTAACTGGTGGCACCGCCAAAGCCATGAACATGGACGACAACGCCGTTGAGATGCTGTTCTCGTCCAAGTTTGCCTGTCCCGTGTGCGGCTATAGTATTACCGAGTTAGAGCCGCGCATGTTTTCCTTTAACAACCCGGCCGGTGCGTGTAGTACCTGTGACGGTTTAGGCGTTGACCAGTATTTTGATCCGGACAAAATCATAGTGGATGAAACTCTCACTTTAGGTGAAGGGGCCATTCGCGGCTGGGACCGGCGCACGATTTATTATTATCAGATGCTATGTTCTTTAGCCGAGCATTACGGGTTTGATATGGACACGCCGCTCAAAAAGTTGAGCAAAAAAAATCGCAAACTGGTATTGCACGGAAGTGGCGAAGAAGATGTGAAATTTAACTATGTGAACAGCCGCGGCGACATCGTTATCAAAGAGCATCCGTTTGAAGGCATCATTCCTAATTTAAGCCGTCGCTACCGTGAAACTGAAAGCACTATGGTACGTGAGGAGCTTTCAAAATTGCTGTCGGTACAACCTTGCCCCAGCTGTGACGGCAGCCGTTTAAACACCACCTCACGCAATGTATTTGTGGATAACAATACAATTGCCAACATTACCGCCCTGCCCATAGGGGAAGCCACTCGCTACTTCACCAAACTTAAACTTAAAGGCAAACAAGGCAAGATCGCCAATAAGATTTTAAAAGAAATTAAGGACCGTTTAAATTTCTTGGTGAATGTGGGCCTTGATTATTTATCTTTAGATCGTAGTGCCGACACCCTTTCGGGCGGTGAAGCGCAGCGCATTCGTTTGGCCAGTCAAATTGGTGCTGGTCTTGTAGGGGTCATGTACATATTGGATGAGCCCTCTATTGGTTTGCACCAACGAGATAACGACCGCCTATTAAAAACTCTGGAGCACCTAAGGGATTTAGGCAACACCGTAATTGTGGTGGAGCATGATGAAGACGCCATACGCGCGGCCGACTATATTATCGATATAGGCCCAGGCGCAGGGGTCCATGGGGGCCAGGTTTTATACGCCGGCACGCCCGATAAAATAGTTAAATGCAAAGGCTCAATTACCGGCCAGTACTTAACCGGCAAACGAAAAATTGAAGTGCCTAAGACGCGATTGGCGGCAGATAGCAAAAAACAGCTAACGCTCAGTGGCGCCACCGGCAATAATCTAAATAATGTCACCTTAAACATACCGGTTGGTCTATTCACCTGTGTTACTGGTGTATCTGGTAGTGGTAAATCCACTCTTATTAACCAGACCCTGTTCCCATTGGCGGCCACACAATTAAATCGAGCCACCACCTTAAAACCTGCCGCTCATGACAAAGTAGCCGGCATGGATCACTTTGATAAATGTGTCGACATTGATCAAAGCCCCATTGGCCGCACACCAAGATCGAATCCAGCTACTTATACCGGCTTGTTCACTGCCATTCGTGACTTATTTGCCGGAACGGAAGAGTCTCGCGCCCGAGGCTATAAAGCGGGCCGCTTTAGCTTCAACGTGAAAGGCGGTCGCTGTGAAGCCTGCCAGGGTGACGGTGTCATAAAAGTTGAAATGCACTTCCTGGCCGATATCTATGTGCCCTGTGATACCTGTAAAGGCAAACGCTACAACCGTGAGACACTAGACATTCATTACAAGGGTAAAAATATCCACCAGGTTTTGGATATGACAGTGGAAGAGGCGATGCCATTTTTTGCAGCCATTCCTGCACTGTCTCGGAAATTGGAAACTCTTATGGATGTAGGCTTGAGTTACATTCACCTAGGGCAAAATGCCACAACCCTATCAGGCGGTGAAGCCCAGCGAGTCAAACTGGCCAAAGAATTAAGTAAACGAGATACCGGGCAAACCCTTTATATTTTGGATGAACCCACCACAGGTTTGCACTTCCACGATATCCAGCAACTGCTTACCGTCTTGCATCGCTTACGGGATCACGGTAATACAATTGTGGTAATCGAGCACAACCTGGATGTAATTAAGACCGCAGATTGGGTTGTGGACCTGGGGCCAGAAGGTGGTTCTGGTGGCGGTAACATTGTGGCAGAAGGTACACCAGAACAGGTGGCTAAAGTAAAAGGCAGCCACACCGCTAAATTCCTAAAACCCATGTTAAAACAGAACTAGATTAGAAGAGAAGCAATTAAAATGTCTGATGAAAAAACAGCGCAAAATATGGATAAAGACTTTTTTAAGCGCACCGATGCGTTTATTCAAGTGGCCAATGAACTATGCAATGAGCAAGATACCGGGAAGGTAAGTGCTAGCATGTTGTACGCAGCCGCACGCTTTAACGCGTTTATTGTGGCCTCCTCTGCCAAAGACAAAGCCGAAGCCGATCGCAATAAAGTAGAAGCTATCGATTACTTTACTGAACAGTATCGCGCCATGTTGCTTGCTAATATGGATGACTACATCAATAAATACGATGAATATATGAAGTAGCCTCTTACCCTTCAAAACCTAAGTAGGCACGATTAGTTTAGTACTTCATTACCCACGCTGCGGACTGCCGCAAAGTGAAATAAAGTACTAAACTAACCGAATTCAGCAACACTTTAGCAACTGAAAAACACTCCCTCCCCCAAAATATTCGACCAGCCATCAAAAACCCAATTAAGCTCGATTTACTATAGGTTCTGTCAGATTTTTGCCGGGCACCTGCGTGGGATGACAGAACCTATAGTGAATCGGGCCTACTGGGATTACTCTAAGCAGAGTAAATTTCAGGCATAAAAAAAGGCACCCGAAGGTGCCTTTTTTTATTTCACTAAGGAAATCGCAGATTAATCTTCAGATTCTTCTACAACTTCTTCAGCTACTGGACGATCAACCAATTCTACGTAAGCCATTGGCGCGTTATCGCCCGCACGGAAACCGCACTTAAGAATACGAAGGTAACCGCCTGTACGCTCTTGGTAACGAGGACCAAGTTCGTTGAACAGTTTACCTACCGCTTCTTTAGAGCGAGTGCGAGAGAAAGCCAGACGACGGTTAGCAACAGAATCTTCTTTTGCTAGCGTGATCAAAGGCTCAGCTACACGACGCAACTCTTTTGCTTTTGGCAAAGTAGTTTTGATGATCTCATGTTCGAACAAAGACACAGCCATGTTTTTGAACATAGCCTGACGATGTGAACTGGTTCGGTTAAAGTGACGACCACTTTTACGATGGCGCATTGTTTAATTCCTTACCTCAAACCTGCCTTAGGCAAGTGCCTTATCATCTTTTTTCAAACTAGCTGGTGGCCAGTTTTCAAGGTGCATACCCAGAGATAAACCACGAGAAGCCAAAACGTCTTTAATTTCAGTTAGAGACTTCTTACCCAAATTAGGGGTTTTCAGCAGTTCAACTTCGGTGCGCTGAATCAGATCACCGATGTAGTAAATGTTTTCTGCTTTTAAGCAGTTTGCAGAACGTACGGTCAGCTCTAGATCATCAACCGGACGAAGTAGAATCGGATCAATCTCGTCTTCAACTTCTTCTGGCTCAGGCTCGGCTTCGTTCTGAAGGTCAACAAATACAGCTAATTGCTGTTGCAAGATAGTAGCAGAACGACGAATCGCTTCTTCTGCTTCAATCGTGCCGTTGGTTTCAAGATCGATTACAAGCTTATCTAAATCGGTACGTTGCTCAACACGAGCATTTTCAACACCGTAAGCTACACGCTTAACAGGGCTGTATGTCGCATCTAACTGCAATTTACCAATTGCCTTAGTTTCTTCTTCGTTACCTAGGTTACGAGTCTCAACAGTCTCATAACCACGACCCGCTGCGACCTTAATGGTCATCTTCAGCTCGCCTTTATCAGCCAAGTTGGCGATAACTAGCTCTGGATTGGCAACTTCAACGCCATGATCCAACTGAATGTCAGCAGCAGTCACCTGACCCGCGCCAGATTTGTGCAAAGTCAAATAGGCTTCGTCACGTTCGTGCAAGCGCACGGCAACATTCTTAAGGTTCAACAGGATTTCGATAACGTCTTCCTGGATTCCCTCAATCGTGCTGTATTCGTGAAGAACACCTTCAATTTCAACTTCTACAATGGCGGCGCCAGGCATAGAAGAAAGCAGAATACGACGCAATGCAGCACCTAAAGTGTGGCCAAAGCCACGCTCTAGAGGCTCTAGAGTAACTTTCGCCTGAGTATTGCTAATTTGCTCTACTTGAATATGGCGTGGTGTTAGAAATTCATTTACTGAACGCTGCATAGCTGCCCCTGCTCCGTTATTACTTAGAGTACAATTCGACAATCAACTGTTCGTTGATTTCGGCTGATAACTCAGAACGCTCAGGAACTGCTTTGAACGTACCTTCCAATTTCTTAGAATCCACATCGATCCAAGCAAGGTCACTACGCTGAGATGCTAGATCTAGAGCACCTTTAATACGCAATTGAGTCTTAGCTTTTTCACGAATGGCTACAACGTCACCGCTCTTAATCTTGTAAGAAGCGATGTTAACGGTTTGGCCGTTAACTGCGATAGCTTTGTGAGATACTAATTGACGTGCTTCCGCGCGAGTAGAGCCGAAGCCCATGCGGTAAACAACGTTGTCCAGACGAGTCTCAAGCAATTGCAACAAGTTTTCACCGGTTGCGCCTTTAACACGTGCTGCTTCTTTATAGTAGCCACGGAATTGCTTTTCAAGAATGCCGTAAATACGACGAACTTTTTGCTTTTCACGCAACTGTAAACCATAGTCAGAAAGACGTCCGCGGCCTGCACCGTGAACACCTGGCTTGGTTTCCATTTTACATTTAGAGTCTAGTGCACGAACGCCGCTCTTCAAGAAAAGGTCGGTACCCTCTCTACGAGACAGCTTACACTTAGGTCCTATATATCGAGCCATGGTCTGCCCCCTTTATACGCGACGTTTCTTGGGTGGACGGCAACCGTTGTGAGGAATAGGCGTCACATCGGTAATATTGCCAATCTTAAAGCCACATGCATTTAATGCACGTACGGCTGATTCACGACCTGGACCCGGGCCTTTGACCTCAACGTCCAAGTTCTTCAAGCCGTACTCTTTTGCAGCTTCACCCGCACGTTCCGCAGCAACCTGTGCAGCGAAAGGAGTACTCTTACGAGAACCACGGAAACCAGAACCACCGGCAGTTGCCCAAGATAGAGCGTTACCCTGACGATCGGTAATAGTTACAATAGTGTTGTTAAACGACGCGTGAATGTGCGCCATGCCGTCGACGACGGTCTTTTTAATTTTCTTCTTAACGGTACGTTGTGGCTTTGCCATAAATCAACCCTGCCTTAGCGCTTAATTGGCTTACGTGGACCTTTACGGGTACGCGCATTAGTCTTAGTGCGCTGACCACGTAGAGGCAAACCGCGACGATGACGAATACCGCGATAACAACCTAGATCCATCAATCGCTTGATGCTCATAGCTGTTTCACGACGAAGGTCACCTTCTACCGTAAATTTGCCAACTTCAGTACGAACGATGTCTAACTGATCGTTAGTAAGGTCCGAGATTTTAGTTGATTCTTCAATACCAGCTGCTTTACAAATAAGTTTAGCAGTAGGCAAGCCGACACCGAAAACATACGTCAAAGAAATGACGGCATGTTTGTTGTCAGGAATGTTTACACCGGCTATACGAGCCATATTTCACCCCATCACGCCATAGCGTGTTAGTGCTTTTATCTGGATAGGCACTGAAGCAATCCTCGAGCCAAATCTTACGATCTAACCCAATTAAGCCTATCCCCCATAAAACGTCAAGAATTAACCTTGACGTTGTTTGTGCTTTGGATCTGATTCACAGATCACACGCACGGCGCCATTGCGACGAATAATCTTGCAATTGCGACACATCTTCTTTACTGAAGCGCGTACTTTCATTGGAAAGTCTCCAGTTATTAGCGTACCAAACCGCCGCCAATGCCTTTCAAATTAGACTTCTTCATAAGGCTATCGTACTGATGAGACATCAGATGAGATTGCACTTGTGACATAAAGTCCATGACTACCACCACTACAATAAGTAGCGAGGTTCCACCGAAGTAGAAGGGCACGTCGGCCGCTACCACCAGGAATTGGGGCAGCAATGATACAGCAGTTATATATAAAGCGCCAAACAAAGTTAATTTGCCTAAAACCCCATCAATATACTGGGCTGTTTGCATGCCGGGACGAATCCCAGGGATAAATGCTCCTGACTTCTTCAAATTCTCCGAAATGTCCTTGGAATTGAACATTAACGCAGTGTAGAAGTAACAAAAGAAAATAACCGCTGCAGCAAACAAAATCAGGTATAAAGGCTGACTCGGCGCAAGCGCCAGAGATACATCCTGCATCCATTCCATACCTTCGGTACGACCAAACCACTGACCCATAGAACCTGGGAACAATAGGATAGACGACGCGAAAATAGGTGGAATCACACCTGCCATGTTTATTTTCAAAGGTAAATGGCTACTTTGTGCAGCAAAAACTTTACGTCCCTGCTGACGCTTTGCGTAATTAATTGCGATGCGACGCTGGCCTCGTTCAACGAAAACAACAAACGCGACAATTAATACTGCCAGAATAGCGATGGCCAACAACAATATGATGTTGGTATCACCCTGTCGGGCAGATTCAAAGGATTGACCGATGGCACCAGGCAAGCCTGCAACGATACCGGCAAAAATCAGTAAGGAGATACCGTTGCCGATACCTCGCTCAGTCACTTGCTCACCTAACCACATTAAGAAGACCGCACCACAAACGAATGTAGATACAGCAGTCAAGTAATACAGTGGCGATGCGTCAAATGATACACCCTGACTGGCCAAGCCTGCGGATACACCGAAGGCCTGAACCAACGCCAACAGCACAGTGCCGTAGCGGGTATATTGACTGATTTTACGACGGCCAGCTTCACCCTCTTTTTTGAGGGCTTCTAGCTGCGGGCTCACCGCCGTCAATAGCTGCATAATGATAGAGGCAGATATGTACGGCATGATGCCTAGGGCAAATATGGACATACGCTCAAGAGCACCACCGGAGAACATGTTGAACATGCTCAATATGGTGCCTTGGTTCTGTTCAAATAATGCCGCTAAACGATCAGGGTTGATTCCAGGAACCGGAATGTGTGCACCAATACGGTATACAACAATCGCGATCAAAACGAACTTTAGTCGAGACCAAAGTTCGCCTAGTCCTGCACCAGGTGCCTGAGTTGGTAGTGAGCCTTGCTTAGCCATCTTAAATGGTCCTTATTCTTCTATTTTACCGCCAGCGGCTTCAATTGCAGCACGTGCACCTTTGGTCACTTTAAGACCTTTAACGGTAACGGCTTTATTGATTTCGCCAGATAGAATCACGCGAGCACGCTTGATTTTGTCACCGATGATATCGGCTTTTTTCAATGCGTCCAGATCGACAACGTCAGTGCCGGCAACTGCTAATTCGTTAAGACGAATTTCAGCTACGTACTGAGCTTGACGAGACGTGAAACCAAACTTAGGTAGACGACGCTGTAAAGGCATCTGACCACCCTCGAACCCTGGCTTAACTTTACCGCCAGAACGAGATTTTTGACCTTTGTGACCACGGCCACCGGTCTTGCCCAAACCACTACCGATACCACGACCAACGCGCTTACCGCTTGGACGTGAACCAGGTGCCGGGCTAAGAGTATTAAGTTTCATATTACTCGGACTCCACTTTCACCATGTAGTGAACCTTGTTGATCATACCGCGTACTGCGGGAGTATCTTCAAGTTCCACTGTGTGGCCAATGCGACGTAAACCCAAGCCTTTAACCGAAGCAACGTGCTTCGGTAGCTTGCCAATTGTACTGCGTGTAAGTGTTACTTTAACTTTTGCCATGTCGGACTACCCCAGAATGTCTTCTACAGATTTTCCGCGCTTGGCAGCTACGTGTTCAGGACTGCGCATTTCGCGAAGACCATTAACTGTAGCACGTACCACGTTTACCGGATTGGTAGAACCGTAGCACTTCGCTAACACGTTATGAACACCCACAAGCTCTAGCACTGCACGCATTGCACCACCGGCAATGATACCTGTACCTTGTGACGCAGGCTGCATGTATATGCGAGAAGCGCCGTGACGGCCCTTAATCGGATACTGCAATGTGTCGCCGTCAAGCTTCACATCAATCATGTTACGCTTCGCGCTGTCCGATGCTTTTTGAATAGCAGTCGGAACTTCACGTGCTTTACCACGACCAAAACCTACTTTGCCGTTACCATCGCCCACAACCATAAGAGCTGTGAAGCCGAAGATACGACCACCTTTTACTACTTTTGCAACTCGGTTAACCTGTACAAGTTTTTCTTGTAGGCCGTCGTCGTTGTCTTTACGTTCTTGACGTTCTTTTGCCATGATAGCGCCCCTTAGAATTCCAAGCCGGCTTCGCGAGCTGCATCAGCCAACGCTTTTAAACGGCCGTGGAATTTAAATCCAGAGCGGTCAAAAGCTACTTTAGTGATGCCTTTTGCAAGAGCACGTTCAGCAATAAGCGAACCTACTTTTGCAGCAGCTTCAGCGTTACCAGTTTTCCCTTCACGTAGATCTTTCTCTACAGTGGAGGCGGTCGCTAAAATCTCAGCACCATCGGATGAAATAATTTGAGCGTAAATGTGACGTGGAGTACGATTCACACACAAACGGGTCGCACCAATCTCGCGCATTTTGACGCGAGAGCGACGAGCACGACGAACTCGTGCTACTTTCTTCTCGTTCATAATCTATGCCCTATTTCTTCTTAGCTTCTTTACGACGAACATTCTCATCGCTATAGCGTACACCTTTGCCTTTATAAGGCTCTGGCGGACGATACGCGCGAATGTCAGCTGCGACTTGACCTACTTTTTGCTTGTCCACACCAGAGATAACAATCTCGGTCTGGCTAGGGGTCTCAGCTTTAACGCCTTCTGGAAGTACATAGTCAATAGGGTGCGAGAAGCCTAGTGTCAGGCTCAGGGTCTTGCCCGCAGATTTAGCACGGTAACCAACACCTTGCAGAATCAACTTCTTTTCATACCCTTGAGCAACACCTGTAACCATGTTGTTAACCAATGAACGGAACGTGCCCGCCATTGCGTATGCTTTCTTATCGCCACCCTTAGGGGCGAAAGTTAGTACATTCTCTTCCTGCTTAACTTCAACAGTAGAGTGAATGTCTAAATCGATAGAACCTTGCTTACCTTTCACAGTGATCTGCGCGTCAGAAAGTTTAACTTCTACGCCAGCTGGTAAGGTAACAGGAGCTTTTGCTACTCGAGACATCTCAAACTCCCCTTAGAATACCGTACAGATCACTTCACCACCGATGCCAGCGGCACGGGCAGCACGATCGGTCATGATGCCTTTCGAAGTTGAGATAATGGCAATGCCAAGACCCGCTTCTACTTTAGGCAGTTCAGTCGAACTCTTGTATGTACGAAGACCTGGACGAGAAACGCGTACTAGGCGTTCAATTACAGGCTTACCTTCATAATACTTAAGGTCGATGCTTAGTGTTGATTTAACGTCGCCATCAATGGCGAAATCTGCGATGTAACCTTCGTTCTTTAGAACTTCAGCTACGGATACCTTCACTTTTGATGAAGGCATTGCAACAGTGGCTTTACCAGCGCCCTGCGCATTGCGAATACGAGTTAACATATCCGCCAAAGTATCTTGCATACTCATGCTTTAACCTCTCTGTTGTGCAGCGTTCAACGCGACCTATCGCTAGGCCGCGAAGTAATAGCTTACCAACTGGCCTTTTTAAGGCCTGGAATGTTGCCAGCCATACCTTGCTCGCGGATCATAATGCGAGAAAGTTTGAACTTACGGTATACGCCGTGTGGGCGGCCCGTCATTTGACAACGACTTCTTAAGCGGCTCTGTGAAGAGTCACGTGGCAATTTCTGTAGCGCCATTTGCGCATTCCATACATCTTCTTCAGAAGATGCAGGGCTTTTGATAATTGCCAGTAACGCATTACGCTTTTCAGCGAACTTTGCCACTAATTTTTCGCGCTTTAATTCGCGCTGCTTCATGGAAACTTTAGCCATGGTGCTACTCCTTATTTACGGAACGGGAAGTTCAATGCAGCTAAAAGCGCACGACCTTCATCGTTTGTAGGTGCAGTAGTAGTAACCGTGATGTCCAGACCACGAATCTTGTCCACTTGATCGTATTCGATCTCAGGAAAGATGATCTGTTCTTTCACGCCCATGCTGTAGTTACCACGGCCGTCGAACGATTTACCGTTCAGGCCACGGAAGTCACGAATACGTGGAATGGCGATATCAACCAAACGGTCCATGAATTCCCACATGCGGTCTGCACGAAGAGTCACTTTACAACCGATAGGCCAGCCTTCACGTACTTTAAAGCCTGCTACTGATTTACGAGCTTTAGTAATAACTACCTTTTGACCAGATAGTTTTTCCAAGTCTTTTACAGCAGAATCAACTTGTTTTTTATCGCCAATACCTTCACCAACACCCATGTTTAGGGTGATTTTGGTTACTTTTGGTACTTGCATTACGTTGTCGTAGCCAAATTCTTCTTGCAGCTTGGCTACCACTTCGCTTTTATATAACGCTTTTAAACGAGACATAGTGGCACCCTTATGCGTCTAGTTGATCGCCAGAAGACTTGAAAACACGGACTTTTTTGCCGTCTTCAAGAATCTGGAAACCAACTCGGTCTGCTTTACCAGACTTAGAATTGAAGATAGCAACGTTAGAAGCTTGAATACCGGCTTCTTTTTCAACGATGCCACCAGGCTGACCTAAGTAAGGATTTGGCTTCTGGTGTTTTTTAATCATGTTAACACCGGCAACGATCAAACGACCGTCAGGAAGAACGGCGTTTACTTTGCCGCGCTTACCCTTGTCTTTACCAGATATAACAACTACTTCATCATCACGACGAATCTTATTCATGGTCAGTCTCCTATAGAACTTCAGGAGCGAGTGAAACAATCTTCATGAACTTCTCATTACGAAGTTCACGAGTCACAGGCCCGAAGATTCGAGTACCGATTGGCGCTTGGCTGGCGTTCAACAAAACGGCGGCGTTACTGTCAAACTTGATCAAAGATCCGTCTTGACGACGTACACCAGAACGAGTGCGAACAACAACTGCGTCTAATACCTGACCTTTCTTAACTTTACCGCGTGGAATTGCTTCCTTAACAGTAACTTTAATCAGGTCGCCTACGCGCGCATAACGACGGTGTGAACCGCCTAGTACTTTAATGCACATTACGCGCTTTGCACCGCTGTTATCAGCGATTTCAAGCATTGTTTGTGTCTGTATCATGGTCTAGCTCCTAATTTCCTGGGCCTACACCTTGGTTGCACGTGTGTCGACACTAACTAACATCCAAGATTTGGACTTAGAAAGAGGACGACATTCACGAACAGTCACGGTATCACCGATAAGACATTCGTTTTGCTCGTCATGCGCGTGCAGCTTAGTGGAGCGTTTAACAAACTTACCGTAGATTGGGTGCTTTACGCGACGCTCAATCATAACGGTAATAGTTTTATCCATCTTGTCGCTAACGACCTTACCTTGAAGAGTACGTACTATCGTTTCAGCCATGATCATTTACCTGCTTTCTGGTTGATGATGGTTTTAACGCGCGCGATATCGCGACGCACTTCTTTTAGCAGGTGGCTCTGACCCAATTGGCCAGTAGCTTTCTGCATGCGGTATTTAAATTGGTCCGCTAGCAAATCTTTAAGCTCAGATCCAAGCTCATCGACTGATTTTTCGCGTAAGTCTTGTGCGTTCATCACATCACCGTCCGAGTAACAAAGGTAGTTGCGATAGGTAATTTAGCAGCTGCAAGCGCGAACGCTTCACGTGCCAATTCCTCAGTAACCCCTTCCATTTCATAAAGGACACGACCTGGCTGAATCTGGCAAACCCAGTATTCAACGTTACCCTTACCTTTACCCTGACGAACCTCAAGAGGTTTGCTGGTAATCGGCTTGTCTGGGAAGATACGAATCCAGATTTTACCGCCACGTTTAATCTTACGGTTCATCGCTCGACGAGCCGCTTCAATTTGACGTGCAGTGATGCGACCACGGCCAGTAGCTTTAAGGCCATATTCGCCAAAGCTAACTTTACTGCCTTTCGCCAGACCGCGGTTACGGCCTTTCATCATCTTACGGAATTTAGTGCGTTTTGGTTGTAACATCTTTTACGCCCCCCTTACTTAGCTTTGCGCTGCTTTTTAGCACCGCCGCTTTTAGCACGGGCACGGACTTCATCGATGCCACCCAAAATTTCACCCTTGAAGATCCACACTTTGATGCCGATAACACCGTAAGTAGTGTGTGCTTCGTAGGTCGCGTAGTCGATGTCCGCACGAAGTGTATGCAAAGGTACACGACCTTCACGATACCACTCAGAACGAGCAATCTCAGCGCCGCCTAAACGACCGCCAACCTGAATCTTAATGCCCTGAGCACCTGAACGCATTGCATTTTGAACTGCACGCTTCATGGCACGACGGAACATTACACGACGCTCTAACTGGCTTGCCACAGACTGGCCTACCAATTTCGCATCTAAATCCGGCTTGCGAATTTCTTCGATGTTAACGTGGACGGGAACACCCATCATTTCAGATACGTCTTTACGCAACGCATCTACGTCTTCACCTTTTTTACCAATCACGATACCTGGACGGGCAGTGTGAATGGTGATTTTTGCAGTTTGAGCTGGACGCTCAATCACAACTTTACTTACAGACGCTTTAACAAGACGCTTCTCAATAAGAGCACGAACCTTGATGTCTGTTAGCAGTTGATCTGCATATTTATCTTTACCGGCATACCAGATCGAGTTGTGATCTTTGGTAATACCCAGGCGTATGCCCGTTGGATGTACTTTCTGACCCATGACTTAGACCTCTGCAACCTTAACGGTGATATGACAAGAACGCTTCAAAATGCGATCTGCGCGGCCTTTCGCTCTAGGGCGAATGCGCTTCATGGTCATACCTTCGTCAACAAAGACAGTAGAAACTTTCAATTCATCAACGTCGGCACCATCGTTGTGCTCGGCGTTAGCGATAGCAGATTCAAGAACTTTCTTGATTAAATCTGCACCCTTTTTAGGGCTGAAAGACAAAATGTTTAGCGCGTCTGCAACTGATAAACCGCGGATTTGATCCGCAACCAATCGAGCTTTCTGAGCAGAAATGTGCGCGCCTTTTAGCTTAGCAACTGTTTCCATCTCAAATTACCTCTTGGCCTTTTTATCTGCAACATGACCACGGTAAGTACGAGTCGGAGCGAATTCGCCCAACTTGTGTCCTACCATCTCTTCGCTAACCATAACTGGAACGTGTTGACGTCCGTTGTGTACAGCGATAGTCAATCCTACAAACTCAGGAAAGATTGTTGAACGACGAGACCAGGTTTTAATTGGTTTACGATCGCCCTTCTCAAGTGCGGTCTCAACTTTGGCCATCAAGTGATGATCAATGAATGGACCTTTCTTTAATGAACGTGGCATCTAATTCACCCTATCCGTTATTTAGAACGACGACGGACAATCATCTTGTCAGTACGCTTGTTCTTACGAGTTTTGTAGCCCTTAGTTGGCATACCCCAAGGTGAAACTGGATGACGGCCACCAGAGGTACGACCTTCACCACCACCATGTGGGTGATCAACTGGGTTCATAGCTACACCACGAACGGTTGGACGAACACCACGCCAGCGAGAAGCACCGGCCTTACCTAGTTGACGTAGGCTGTGTTCTGAGTTGCTTACTTCGCCTAGAGTAGCGCGACAATCAGCAAGCACTTTACGCATTTCGCTTGAACGCAAACGCAAAGTTACATATGCACCGTCTTTAGCAATCAACTGAGCAGAAGTACCGGCAGAACGGGCAATTTGACCGCCTTTACCTGGCTTAAGCTCGATGTTGTGAATAACACTACCCAAAGGCATGTTACGCAGCGCCATTGTGCTACCTACTTTAATAGGAGCGTGCTCACCAGATACAATCTGGTCACCGGCATTTAAGCCTTTAGGAGCCAATATATAGCGACGTTCACCATCGGCATAACATACTAGTGCAATGTTAGCGCTACGGTTTGGATCGTATTCCAGACGTTCAACGTTCGCCGGGATACCATCTTTGTTACGCTTAAAGTCGATGATACGGTAAAGCTGCTTATGACCACCACCAACGTGACGAGTGGTAATACGACCGTTGTTATTACGACCACCAGACTTACTTTGCTTCTCTGTCAATGCAGAGTGCGGACGACCTTTGTGAAGATCTGCGTGCACGACCTTAACTAGGTGACGGCGTCCAGCAGAAGTTGGCTTGGTTTTTAATAATGCCATCTTAACTACCCCTTATTCGACGTCAGCGAAGTCAATGTCGTGACCATCGGCTAAACGAACGTATGCTTTACGCACATCGTTTTTCTTGCCCATGCCACGCGCTGTACGCTTGGTTTTACCTTTAATGTTAAGTACTTGTACATTTCGAACTTTAACTTCGAACAAGTGCTCAACGGCTGCTTTGATTTCTGGCTTAGTAGCATCAGGCGCTACGCGGAAAACGAATTGTCCGGCGTTATCAGCGACTACTGTTGCTTTTTCAGAAATGTGAGGTCCAAGGATTACCTTGTAGATACGCTCTTGGTTCATCCTAACATCTCCTCTACTTTCTTAAGCGCGGCAACTGTTACCACGATCTTTTCGAAAGAAACTAGGCTTACTGGATCAACAGCATCAGCTTCAGCTACGGCCACTTTAGGCACGTTGCGAGAAGCCAAGTACAAGTTCTTGCTGATTTCTGCATCAACAATAAGAACATTGTCTAGACCCATGTCAGACATTTTGGCGTTGAAAGCTTTAGTCTTGTGGTCTTCCACATCAAAGCTATCTACTACTACCAAACGATCTTGACGCACTAGTTCAGACCAGATTGCCTGCATCGCTGCGCGATACATTTTTTTGTTTAACTTCTGACTAAAATCACGTGGGCGAGCTGCGAAAGTCACACCACCTGAACGCCAGATTGGGCCACGGCTAGTACCGGCACGAGCTCGGCCTGTACCTTTTTGACGCCATGGCTTAGCACCACCACCACTTACATCTGAGCGATTCTTCTGGGCTTTAGAACCCTGACGCGCGCCAGCTAAGTAAGATGTAACTAACTGGTGAACTAGCGCTTCGTTATATTCACGAGCAAAAGCATTATCAGATAGTGATACGGTGGAACCACCTTGAACATTGATATCCATAGTATTCCCCTTATCCGCGTAGCTTAACGGCTGGCGTGATGATCAATTGACCACCGGTTGCACCTGGAAGTGCGCCCTTTACCAAGATTAAGTTACTCTCTGCGTCAACACGTACAACTTCAAGATTTTGAGTTGTACAGCGCTCAGCACCCATGTGGCCAGACATTTTCTTGCCTTTCCAAACTCGACCTGGAGTTTGACACTGACCAATAGAACCGTTTGAACGGTGAGACAAGGAAACACCGTGCGTAGCATGCTGCATGGTGAAGTTCCAGCGCTTGATACCGCCCTGAAACCCTTTACCTTTTGATGTGCCGGTAACGTCAACTTTTTGGCCCGCTTCGAAGCGTCCAACCGTTAACTCATCACCAACTTTAATGTCCGCAACTTCTTCAGTGCGGAATTCTAACAAGCTATCACCTGCCGCTACATTTGCTTTTGCAAAGTGTCCTGCTTGCGCCTTAGAAACACGAGATGTTTTCTTAGAGCCTGCAGTTACTTGCACAGCATTGTAACCATCAGTTTCTGTTGTTTTAATTTGAGAAACACGGTTAGGTGTAATCTCAATAACAGTTACCGGTACAGATGCGCCGTCTTCAGTAAATACACGGGTCATACCCGCTTTTTTACCTACTAATCCAAGTGCCATTGTTAATACCTCTTGTGTACGGGGCTGAATACCCACTATGGCCGCCCAACAAAGCGTTACACTGATGCTAGATCAGCGCGTGTGAAAAAATTCTAAAAATTAACCAAGGCTAATTTGAACTTCAACACCCGCAGCTAGATCTAACTTCATCAACGCATCAACTGTTTTCTCAGTCGGCTCAACAATGTCAAGCATGCGTTTGTGTGTACGTATCTCATACTGATCTCGCGCGTCTTTGTTGACGTGAGGCGAGGTCAGAATAGTTAAACGTTCTTTGCGTGTGGGCAGCGGTATAGGACCACGAACCTGAGCACCGGTACGCTTAGCCGTTTCCACGATTTCTTGCGTAGACTGGTCGATCAGGCGATGGTCAAAAGCCTTCAGCCGAATACGAATCTTCTGGTTTTGCATTTAAAGACTCCGAAATTAAGACATAAATCCGCTATCCCCTTTTTGAGGGGAGGCGAATAATATGCTTGTTTCGTCAAGCTGTCAAGAAATAACCAACTCCTTAAGCCCAGTTAATTCGCGGCTCCCGCAGGAGTGCGTATGTTTTTTAAACAAGGATTATTCCGGCGGGCACAAAGCAGTCACAAGACGCCAGCCTGTATACAATATAAACAGGCGGCAAGGCCAAAATACCGAACAGGCATTCATTTTCAGAGCACAACCCCGCAAACATGCTCAACAAACATACAGCTCTTGGCTATTATTTTGTTTTTGCGAGGAGCGTCACCATTGCACCAAGTGCGCCGCTCCAGCCCTGTAAATATTCATTTCGGCCATGCTATAGTGCCTCCACATCGCGTCCATTCACGGAAAATGGGTAAACCATGCACAAAGCCAAACATGTTTTAGCGGCTCTCTTTATGCTCGGCCTGCTTAATGCTTGCTCGATCATAGGGCCCATGATTGAAGTAGAAGAGGTCAAACCCTGGCAGAAAGGCATTCTTGCCAAGCCTGAAATGGAGCTGGCAGGGGATTCAATAGACAAATATGTGGATGATCACATCTACTTCAGCAAGGAAGGCAGCACTGGCGGAAGCAGTGTTGGAGGTGGCGGCTGTGGCTGTAACTAAGTTAAAGAAAAAACTGGCCCTGGCTTCAGCAACCCTACTGGCCAGCGGCGCTCAGGCCGAACAAGAAGAAACTGCCCAGTTTTATAATAAGTGGAACGTAGACGTGGGCTACCTGCATTACAGCGAACCTGACTACATTACCGTTGATACTTACATGGCCATGATCGATGGCGACCTTAGCGATAAAGACACCGTAAAACTGGGGCTGGTATTTGATACTCTCAGCGGGGCCACCCCCACAGGCGCCCTACCAGGCTCAGAATCGGTCACCGTCAGCGGCGCCTCCGGAAACGCATCTGCAGAAGGCAGCAAGGGCGGCACCGCGCCGTTTAACGATACCCGACTGGCCATGGACGTCACCTGGGGCCATGAGTGGCAGCGCCTTTTAAAATCTAAGAGCGGCATTCACGTATCCGTTGAAGGGGATTACACCTCTGTGGGCGGCAGCCTAGCAGTAGGGATGGACACAAAGGACAAGAGCCAGACCTTAAGCCTGGGAGTGGGCGTGGCCTCCGATAAAGTAAGCCGCAGCAGCGAACAAACACCCTCACCATTGACCGAGTCGGCCGACAGCATCATGTTTGGTGCCGGCCACAAAAATACCTATGACATCATGGTAGGCCTCACTCAAGTTATCAACCGCCGTACCGTGGCCATGCTTAACTTGAGCTACAGCCAGTCTTTGGGCTACCACACCGACCCCTACAAGGTTGTGAGCATCGCCGATAAAGATGACGCCGAACTCACCACCGTATTCGAGCATCGCCCGGATAATCGCCAACGCTATATTATGTATTCCAAGGTAAATCACGAACTGCCAGAAAATGGCCACCACTTAAGCCTTAGCTACCGACTGCACATGGACAGCTGGGACTTAAACTCCCATACCTTTGAGGGCAGCTATTCATTCCCCTTCATGGAAAAACATAAGCTGGAGCCATTTGCACGGATTTATCACCAACAAGCGGCCAACTTCCACACTCGCACCATTAACTACTCCGGCAGCGGCACCTTTGATACCGTGTCACTACCCGAGTACGCCTCGGCGGATGCGAGGCTGGCGCAAATGCTCAGTACTACAGTAGGTGCCAAATTTCGCTACATGACCAGCAAGACCGGCTCTATTGATTTCCGAGCAGCCTACTATTACAGGGAATACACAAACGCCATCCTCAGCAGTGATGATGCCTTGTTCTTTGTGGTTGACCTGGGCAAAAGCTTTCAATAAACCCTAAACGCAAAAAGCCCTGACCACATAATTCCATGTGGTCAGGGCTTTATATGAACAGCTAATCCTTACAAACCATCCTCCAAACGCATATCCCCCAAGGGATTAAGTTGCGCATCGGCCGTTAAAATTGCCGAATTCTGTGCGCCAAAATAACCATAGATAGACGAGGCCATGCTCATGGGCTCCCAGGTGGGAGAATCCGTGGTGGGTATGGTGTACTGATTATTGGTTTTACTGGTGCCAGAGCGCACTGTGGTGCCCACGACAGAGCCTAGAGCAGCCGCCTCTTTGGTGGGGCGCACACCGGCGCCGCCAAAGGTATACAGGTTTTGGTTATTGGCGTGATCCCAGCCACCCGATCCATTAAGGTTTACCAAGCGACCAAAGTCCCCCATGACATTAATAATAATATTATCGGTTTGGGTACGGCCTGTGCCGGATATGGTGGTCACCCCCTGAGTGGCCGCGGCTTTAATGTGAGCCATGGCAGCTTTAATCGCCTCCATTAAGTCATTCATGCGATTTCGATAACGGTCGATGCCGTTGTTATGATCATCCCAACCACCCAGTCCAGGTGTACCTACCGCCATATAAAGAGTCTGAGGGTTATGGATAGCCAAGGTGACCGCTGCCTCCAATTGGTCAGCAAAACCATTACTAGGGTATTCAACCCCCAGCGCCGCTGCACTTGATAAGTTACCGCTTTCATCGGTGCCGTTGAGCAGGCCAGACAAATCAGACATCTTGGCTTCCAACTCTTCTCGCTTCTCAAAGCCATTCCAAGCCGCGGTATGAGTATTACGGGATGACTCACTATTAACTTGCTGAGCCGCTAGTAAATCACTAATGGCCGATTCAGAACTACCTACACTGCCCCGGGAATACGGGTTATTAAATTGATTATCCATGGTCAAACCACGCAAGGAGAGCGGCAAGGAATGAGACGGATCCAGCGCATAGGTCTGGGTATCCCCTTCAAAGGAGATAAACGGCAAGGTTAACTCATCAAGCTTACCCATCTTAGTGCCGTCAGCCAGGTTTGCCTCTGCATAGCTGCTTTCATGCTCCAGCATCATCAAGGCCAAACGAGAACCAATGCCTGGGGAATTTTCTATATCCAGAGTGCCCTTGTGAGACATAAAAATACTCTCACGATGAGAGCGGGTAGGGCTTTTCTGCTTAAACATAGTGCGGTAAACCGTCATATCGCGAGACGCAATCATGTCCTCCATGTGCGTACCGCCGGCCGCCTTCCAGAAGCCATTGGCGGTCACCTGCCCACCATCAAAACGGGCGGCAGGGTCATTATCCGCGGCCGCCGTCAAAATCCCAGAACCAAAGGCGTTATTGGCCGAATAGTCGTTCATGGAGTTAATATTAATATCGGCAATATTACTTAAGTTACCCGCCAATTCAGACGCGCCGCCGTACATATGAATATTAATTATCTGCGGCATGACGCTTGGAGTATTAATCGTCACCCCGCTGTAGTTAGGGCTGGCTGCGTAAGCGCGCTGAGCCAGTGCCGTCATACCAAACGCCACCGGGACCACTCGAGTGGCCGCCATGGCAGATGCAAGTTTTAAGAAATTTCGTCTTTGCATGTTCTTGCCTCCAGCTATTGGCTTACAGATTTATAGTAGTAAAACTCGGGCAATCTCGAGATATAGTCCAACATGATCTCTGCGTAGTCATCGGCCCAATATTCATATATTTCATCATTACCCCCTCCGGCACGGCGCAATGACAACACATCGTCATATACCCTTAAATAATCACGCCTTTCACCCTCAGCAATAAAGGCGGCCGCCTCAGCGTCATTAGCCCTTCGCCCCAAGGCTGTTAGAAACACGAAGTCAATAAACTCAGGCACACTTAGATTTTCCAGCTCAGGCTTTAGATTCTCTGTGCCGGCCAAATAAAATGCACCATTTTGAATTTCAATGGGAGGCTCTCTTGGGATATCGGCCTCGGTATAGGTTTCAGCCTTAGGGTGACTGCGCCCATCAAAGGCCCGGTTATTCATCAACACCGACTCCCGAATACCTTTGTGGTACGTGGCAAAGCTCAATACATCCATAGGCAGGAAGGGCAAACGGCCTATCTTGTAATCCATGGCTGCCAAGCCCATACGATGAACCGCTGTAGGCGCCGAGTTTCCGGTGGAATCAAGCATGTAATCCAACACCCTGCGGCTAAGAAAACTGCTCTCAGACCTCGGGGTATAATGCATAGCCCCCAAGAAACCAAAGGCATTCTCTTCAAAGGTTTTTGGACGCTCGTTATGCAGCAAGAAGGCCTTGGAAAAAATGATAGCCAAAAATACATCATCAAAAGTTTTAGGGGAGCTGCTGACTATATTTCTAATAAGCGCCGACTTAGTACTTCCCGAAGCCCCATCTAGAATATAGTTAACAATCACCTCTACAACACGAGGAATCAACAAAGGATGTCCTGCTACTAGGTCATATAGCTCCTCACATGAGCTTATGTATTCCCCCATGACCTTAACTGTTTGACCGCTGCCCGACTTGGTTAAATCCTTAAGCAATTGGTAATCGGCATTATTGTCAGTGAGATACCAGGAATCACACGCGATGCCGCCGTTAATTGTATTTTGCTGCTCTTCAGGTGTGTCGTTAAAAATCCCTAAATAAAGCTCAAACATTTCAAGCGCATGGTTTTCAGGGGAGCGAGACACCCTCCAACGACTGAGGTTATGCATCCAACCACGTACGGTGTCGCGAATAGAATTGCCACTCATCATGCTCTGCTCTAAATACCCTAATACCCGGGCAATATCCTGAGAGTTAGTACTGTCCATCTCCCGAGCCGGTGAAAACATAATGGTATTGGCCAGAAAATAACTCATCCAGGTTACTAACTGGTCACGACTAAGAGGGTAAGCCTGCATGCGGGCCATATATATTTGGTGAGGGTGCTCACTATCCAAACTGATAAATCGAGCAGGAACAGACTCATCGACTTCGGTGACAGGATTGTCGTCACGACCAAAGATATCGATATTCGCGGCAGTCAACTGATCTTGACTTAATGGGGTACGTAAACGGGTTTGCAGTCGCGCCATATAGTCATCTTGCTGCACCACTGGGTTATCCAAGCCCTGAGTCAGGTCAAAGTATTCATCCAGCGGCAGACCACGAAACATGGCGGATAGCGCTTTGTTGGCCACCATGTATTGCTGAGAGGCCTCTAGAGCATCAAATTCCGATTGATCCAGGGTGAAGTTATGCGTTAAAGCTTGGCGGCTATTGGCAGCCGAGCCTTGCTCTGGTGAAGCTGGCTGGCAAGCGGCCAGTAGCAAACTCACTAAAGATAGCAAAAGACGGTTTTGTACATTTCTAGCCATATTTAGTCCCTATATCAGCAATTTAAAGAAGCATCATTGTTCAACAGGGGGCAATTGTGCGCAATCTGACCAAAGTTGGATATAGAGCAGGTCTCAAAATTTATAAAAAAACACAATATGCTCAATAAGACTAAACGCTGGTCAGCTAATCTTAAAAAGCTATTTAGGTGCCACAAGCACCAGTATAGGAGCAAAAAGACAAATACCAGCCAGCTAAAGCCCACATCTCAGGCATTTATGCGGGGTTTTGCCCCTTTTAAGAAAACAAAAAGGAATATTGCTAACTTTTTGTTCAATATCGAAGCCAAAGACATTAAACTGTGCGCGAAATTTTTTTACCCTGAATGTCGAGATTGTTATGACAGACTTATCTAAATATAGAAATATTGGTATTTTCGCCCACGTTGATGCGGGTAAAACTACTACAACCGAACGTATT